>Ga0073928_10000124_pt1 | contig 176618 bp, 155 predicted proteins | sample PaiPotPPA55metaG_FD_76969 | JGI IMG/M metagenome (GOLD analysis project Ga0073928, IMG submission 76969) | Iron sulfur acid spring bacterial and archeal communities from Banff, Canada, to study Microbial Dark Matter (Phase II) - Paint Pots PPA... ...
CTGGGACTGGATGCGGCGCGCATCGCCCACGCCTTCCTGGTCTCACCGAAGACGATGGGGCAGCGCCTGGTGCGTGCCAAGACGAAGATCCGCGATGGCGGTATTCAGTTCGAAGTGCCGCAAGAGCGCGAACTGCCACAGCGTCTCGACGCGGTGCTTGAAGCGATTTACGCCGCCTTCGGTATTGGCTGGGACGATATGGCCGGCGTCGATCAGAGCGGCCGGGAGCTTGCCGAGGAAGCGATCTGGCTCGGACGCGTTCTTCTGCAGCTAATGCCCAGCGAAGCAGAGGTTCGGGGGCTGCTAGCTCTCATGCTCCACTGTGAAGCGCGGCGGCGGGCACGGCGGGGACCGGAAGGCCGCTATATTCCTCTCTCGGAGCAGGATTCACAGCAGTGGTCACGGCCATTAATCGAAGAGGCGGAACGCCATCTCGCCGAAGCGTTGAGTCGCGGCCGCACCGGCCGCTTTCAACTCGAGGCCGCGATTCAGTCGGTCCACGCTGAGCGGGCGCGCAGTGGTCGGACTGAGTGGGCTGCGATCCTGCTCTTCTACGAACAGCTGATCCGCATATCTCCGACGCTCGGCACGCGAACTGGACACGCCGCGGCAGTAGCCGAAGCGAGGGGACCTGAAGCGGGGCTGGCGGTACTGGACGCGATCGATCTTGGGTCCGTCTCGGGCTATCAGCCCTACTGGGCGGTTCGCGCTCACCTGTTACAACGGCTAGGGAAAACGCCTGAGGCCGCGGATGCTTTCGACCGGGCGATTGGTCTCGCCGAGGACCCGGCAGTTAGAGAGTTCCTGCTCCAAAGACGGGGATAATTTCCTCTGGTGCTCTGTCGAAATCGACTCCCTGCACGCGTCATCCCCATAGAGGCGGCTTAGCAGTCCCCGAGACGCCTAATTAAGAGTAGGGTATATGACAATCGCAGACAAAGCAGTTCTGGTAACCGGGGCCAATCGCGGTATAGGACAGGCGCTGGTCGAGGAAGCCTTGAGGAGAGGTGCGAAGCGGGTATATGCCGGTACGCGCCAGCCCTTGGCCCACATAGATGAGCGCGTCAGGCCCCTGACCTTGGATGTGACTAACGCCGAGCAGATTCAGGCAGCGGTCAAGAGAGTTGAATGTCTCGACGTTCTCATCAACAATGCCGGCATCGCTCTCTACGACAATCTGAGCAATCTCGACGCCATTGGGCAACACCTCGCCGTCAACCTATTCGGAATGTTCAATGTGACGCGCGCTTTCTTGCCGCTGCTAAAGCGCTCCAAGGGGGCCATTGTTAACAATCTATCCCTGGTGGCGCTCGCTGGCTTGCCGGTCATACCCGCCTACTCCATTTCGAAGGCAGCCGCGTTTAACATGACGCAATCGCTGAGAGCGCTCTTGGCTGGCCAAGGCGTAACGGTCCATGCAGTCGTCCTGGGGCCCATCGATACAGATATGAACCGCGGCTTCGACATACCAAAGGCCTCGCCCGAGTCAGCGGCGCAGGGTATATTCGATGGATTGGAAAAAGCCGAAGACGACATCTTTCCCGACCCCGCGTCCCAGTCCATCGCCGCGGACTGGCGCACTGGCGCAGCCAAGGCGCTGGAGCGCCAGTTCGCAGGCTTGGTGCCGGAGACCGCGGCGACTCTGGGGTGACGTTGCGAATGAAGCGAAACAGCGCTGAGTTTGCTTCCACTACTTAAAGACCGTCACCCTAGCAACAAGAAAGAAGCGGCGCAGGCAGAAAGTCGTATGGCATTGAAGGTCCTGATTATCCTCTTGAGTCTTTTCGTTTTCGGCCTGTTGGTCGGAAATGAACTGGCTGTAGCGGTCTGCATTCATCCTGTGCTTTATTCGGTTTCCGACGAAGAGCACGTTCGGGTTGCCAAGCCGCTAGCGATGCGGTTTGGCCGCTCCATGCCGTTTTGGTACGCGCTTAGTCTGGTATTCGCGATCCTGCAAATGCTGATCATGCGAGCTGCGCCCGCTGCACGGTGGCTTTCCTGTGCGGGCCGCGATGCTCCTAGCTCTTAATTATTGTTCTCACAATTCTCTTGCCGGCTCCAATTAACAATCGGATCGCGCGATGGGATATCGATCGATTACAACAGATTGGCTGAGCATGCGCCGACGCTGGGATCTGTATCACCACGTCCGGGTCTTGCTGCTTTGTGGTGCAGGTCCTGTTGATTTTGTCCGCCCTGCTGGATCCGTAAGGCCAGTCCTCGCGAGCCCGGACGATACGCAGCGGAACAGCCTGTCCCAAAGGATCTTTTTCTATGTCGAAATCGACTGTCTTCATCCGTCACCCCTATAGAAGCGGCTTAGCGGTCAGAGTCGCCATTTAGGAGGTGAACGATGTGTCCATTCTGTTTTGCAACCATGGGGCTAATCGTTGCCGGTGCGGTCTCTACCGGCGGGCTGGCAGCGTTGGCCGTGAAAGTGTCTCGCAAGAACCGAGCAGGAGAAGCCCTGCCGAACTCAGCGGAAAGGAAGAATCAAAATGTCGACAAACACGATTGACAACCCGAAAATAGTGTCGCGAGATGAATGGCTTGCGGCTCGCAAGAAACTACTGGCGAAAGAAAAGCAGCTCACGCGCGAGCGTGACGCTCTGGCTGCGGAACGCCGCCAACTGCCCTGGGTCAAAGTCGATAAGAATTATGTGTTCGATTCACCGAATGGCAAGAAAACTCTTGCTGACCTGTTCGACGGCAGAAGCCAGCTCATCGTCTATCACTTCATGTTCGGGCCGGAGTGGAACGAAGGCTGCCCCAGTTGCTCATTCGGTATGGATCATACCGACGGGGCACTGCCGCATTTGGCGCAACGCGATGTCTCATTCGCAGCGGTTTCACGAGCGCCCTTGTCCAAAATCGAGCCCTTTCAGAAGCGCATGGGCTGGCGATTTGCCTGGGTCTCGTCATTCGGGACAGACTTCAACCGCGACTACCGCGCTTCCTTCACACAGGAGGAAATGGCAAAAGGCAAGGTAGAGTACAACTTCGATCTCGTCGAATTCCCAAGTGCGGAAGCACCCGGAATCAGCGTCTTCTACAAGGATAAGAGTGGCACCATCTTCCACACTTATTCCGCCTATGCTCGCGGGACCGAAAATGTTGTCAACACGTACAACTATCTCGACCTTGTTCCCAAAGGCCGCGATGAGGACGCCCTGCCCTTCACGATGTCCTGGGTTCGCCATCACGATCGCTATGCAGATGGCTACTTAGCCGATGCGGACAAGCCATACTGGCCTGCGGAAGCTACGCCAGCACGTTAGATTTTTCGAGTTCGCCTCAATCCGGCTCATGGCCTGGGGTTGCCGAGATGACGTCAGGCCAGAGCCGGCAAGCGGAACCTCAGTTGAACACTTAATCGGGAGCGGAGGCGAAACCGCCCCTGCGCTAGCTAAAACGATTGTGAGAACCGGGCTTCCAGGAATTCGCCCAGCTTCGCCGTTGCTTTGAATTGCGGGATGGGATCCAGTTCTTTGAATGCCGACGTGAACGCATTGGAAAGACTCCAGATCGCGTTCGTGGCCGGAATTCTTCGTACTTTGGCTCGAAGTAAAGATCATGCACGGCGCGGGCAAGGTGTCTGGGAGCTTCCAGTCTTCCCACGACGAATGCCTCGTAGATGACTTCCGTGGCGGTGACCGTTGGTCAGTTCACTTCGCGGCCACGCTTTTACCTGCTTTCGCATAGGCTCGAAGGTGCGCGGCATTCGATCGACGCCGACCGCGATGCAGTCGATGAGTGAGAACGACTTCGAGTGTTTCGCGAGAACCGGCGTGCACACACCTGAAACAATGTTTCCAAATTTCGGGTCCGGCGAATATTAGAGTTCCCAGAAGCTGGCTTCGGGCCAGTGTCGAAGTCCGCAATCAAGTGTCGCACCCGCTCCGCCTTGACTCACACCGAAGCGGCAATCACAATCGCCCTCTCTCCATCGGTCAACGCATTCGACGACGCGCGCGTGGCTCGCGCGATCGAGGCTACCAAACGCAAGAAGCTGATATTCGCCGGCATCTCGCTCGAGGTCTGTGTGGCTTTTCCGGCGATCACAGCCGTGGGAAAGGGGCTCGACGCCTATGTGGCGGTTGATGCCTCCGGAACATTTAGCGAGACTAAGCGGCAAGCTCCTACGCATGCTACGGGCGGGCGTCGTGCGACTGGAGAAACAATAAGGTGGCGGTCGACTACCGAGAGGCTTCCGAAGGCGAAGGCAGTGTTGTTTCCTTGGAAATTCGATAGCGAGTTTTATCGCATACGTAGCGCAATCTCACGAATCGCGGCTGGAATCGTTTCACTTCTTCTCCGGTCGGCTTCATTTTCGGCGGCGCAGGACTTATGGAAGGCCACCGAAGAAGCGGCCGCCAAGGCGGGAAAGACCGAGAATTTTGCCGAAGCCGAGAAGTTGCTCACCAAGAATTTAAGTTTGCGGAGACTCTTCAAGCCAAAGATCCACGGCGTCCGCTAACTCTGCTGGGCCTCCAACGCGGCATAAATCTCTTTTATAGCTTGGATTAGCTTTTTCGATTGGCGGCGGCTATACACTCGCGTTATTCTTTTCGGTTGAAGCCAAGCCCCTTCAATTGCCTGTAACGGTGTATTTACTTGCCGACACAATTCTCGAGAACGAATAGGAGACTGAAGGACATCCATGCCTAACGAACTGCGTAATTTCCTGGCACTCACATACGACGAACTGGAAGACCTGAATCTGGAGGCGAAGGAGCAGCGCAGAAACCGAGTTCCCGTCGGCAAGGTACAGGAGAAGCGGCTGAAATACTTGACCGATGAAAAGCGGATCAAGGCCGTGACCGTACTCTTCAGCGACCTTGAAGGCCGGTTGCACATGCTGGATTACGACAAGAAGTTTCTGATCAGGAGCTGGGACAATCTTACCTTCGACGGTTCTTCGATTCGTGGTTTCACGGCGCAACGCGAAAGCGATTTGCGCCTGGGCATTGACTGGGCGGCGTTCTACTGGGCGCCGGCGGATGTCTTCGGCTCCGGCAAAGTGTTGGTCTTCGGCGAGGTTATCGACAAGGGCGGCACATCCTATTCGGCAGACATTCGCGGCGTGCTGAAACATTATGCCGACGAATTGCACAAGAAAAAAGGCTACACCCTCAACGCCGCGAACGAAATTGAAGGCTTCCTGTTTAAGGGCTCCGACGCCGAGCGCAACTACCACGAAACCGGCAAGTTCGAATATGTGAACACTGGCGGGTATTACCATTCGCTGCCCGGCGATCCATTACGTACATTCATCGACACCACCGCCGAAGTGCAGCGCGCCATGGGTTTCCAGAACGAGAAAGACCATCCCGAAGTCGCGCCTTCGCAATTCGAAATCAACTACGGCTACGGCGAAGTGGTCGCGGCTGCCGACCAAATTCAACTCTACAAGCTGATCTGCCGGCAGGTCGCCACCAACATGGGATTAACGGCATCATTTCTGCCCAAGCCAGTGGTCGGTGTCAACGGCAGCGGCATGCACACTAACGTTTCCATCAGCGGCAACGGAAAGAATCTCTTCTGGGATGCCAAGGGCGAAGAGAAGCTCAGCAAGATGGGCTGGGCATTTCTCGATCGCATTCTCACGCATGGCAACGACATTTGCCTGCTGTTGAATGCGAGCGTGAATGCCTACCGCCGTCTCGATCCCCACTTCGAGGCGCCAAACCAGATCAAAGCATCTCCTGTGGACCGTGGGTCGATGATCCGCATTCCCATCGGCAACGAAAAGAGCATGCGTGTGGAAGTACGCTCGGTAGCGCCCGATGCGAATCCTTATCTGGTGATGCTGTCAATTTTCAAGACTGGCATCGATGGTGATACCTCGAAGATCAAGAACCTTCGCCAGGCCGAGCGCTACCTGCCCGACAACATCTACGACGCTTTGGCGAACTTCCGCAAAGCAGAGTGGACCACGAAGCTTCTCGGCGAAGACGTGAAGGGCCGCTATGCGGACTTAAAGCAGGCTGCCGCTGATCGCTGCGCACGCTCGCTGGGAACATTCGTAAAGGCGCCCGAGGTGCAGTATCACCATGACGTCTATAACCAGTTCCTGTGGAATTTGTTCTAGAACGCGGCAATCGACCGATGGGAATGCCCCGGCTGCAAGGCCGGGGCGTTTTTCTGCCTGCTGAATCGTCGTCAAAAGTTCGCCACTCGTACTGTATACGGCGATCGCGTTGCTCTGCTGGTTCGAGATGTTCACGCGCGATCGCGCGTTGTCTACCACAATGCCAGCGGCGGTGAAGTCCACAGCGGCGTCGGGAATCAGTGCCAGCTGCGTCGCGATTCAGCGGATACAATGCCTGTCGGAGGATTCATGTCGAAATCGCGCAGGGAGTTCTTGACTCAGACGTCTCTGGGTTTGTTGGCTGCGACAAGCGCATTCCGAAGCTACGCGCAGCAGCCTGACCAGCTGCCTCCCGCCTCGCCCGGCGCCTTCGGCACAGGAGTGGCCGTAGGTCCCGAGGTCTCGCCAACTACCTTCGCTGAAGCGGAAAAGCTGGTGCAGGTTGAGTTGAACACCAGTGAACGCTCCATGGCCGCTGCAAGTTGGCGAAAGACCATGGCGGCTCTCTATGAGCGGCGCACCGGGGGGCGCCAGGTCGCACTGGAGTCAACACTCGCTCCTGCATCGCTTTGGGATCCCGTTCTCCCGGCCTTAGCCACGACGAGAAGACCCGGGCGCGATCACTTCATCCGCAGCAAGACGGATGAGGGTCCTTTGCCGACAAGCGACGAGGATATCGCCTTCGCGTCGGTCACTCAGCTCTCTCGCTGGATCGAGAACCGAAAACTCAGTTCGGATCGGCTGACGCATATTTATCTAAAACGGCTCGAGCAGTTCGATCCGAAACTGCACTGTGTAATCACTCTGACGCGCGAGTTGGCATTGGCACAGGCAAAGAAAGCGGATGAGGAAATCGCTTCCGGGCACTACCGCGGTCCGCTGCACGGTATTCCATGGGGCGCCAAGGACCTTCTCGACACTGCGGGAATCCGCACTACTTACGGCGCTGAGCCTTTTCGGAACCGCGTGCCAACGGAGGACGCGATCGTGGTGAAGCGTCTGCACGACGCGGGGGCGGTGCTGGTCGCCAAGTTGAGCCTGGGCGCGCTGGCTTTAAACGATATTTGGTTCGGCGGGCAGACGATGAATCCGTGGTTACTGGAGGAAGCGTCCTCGGGCTCGAGCGCGGGACCCGCCGCCGCTACCGCCTCAGGATTGCTAACTTTCGCGATGGGAAGCGAGACTGGTGGCAGCATCGTAAGCCCGTCGATGCGCTGCGGAATCACCGGGCTGCGACCCACTTATGGCCGGGTCGCGCGCACCGGCGCGATGACCTTGTGCTGGTCTCTCGATAAGCTTGGTGCGATGACCCGCACGGTTGAGGACGCGATGCTAGTGCTGCACGCCATCTCCGGACCCGACGCTGGCGACGTCGCGAGCGTGCCCAGCAAACTCGACTTTGATGCGGGCGCTAGCGTGCACGGCCTGCGCGTGGGTTATTTTCCACGATGGATGAACGAAAATCCCGCAACCGCCGTCGATCGCGCCGCTCTGGAAGCCCTGAAGGAGGTGGGTATGATTCCCGTCGAGGTTGCAATTCCCGACTGGCCCTATGGTTCGCTCAACCTTATTCTTTTCGCGGAAGGAGCCGCTGCATTTGAAGAGCTCACATTGAGCGGCGGCATGAATCAACTGAAAGCTCAGGTGCCCGACGCGTGGCCGAACATCTTTCGCGAGGCACGCTTCCTTTCCGCGGTGGACTTCGTGCAGGCCGACCGGCTCCGCCGCAAAGTGGCTGAGGAGATGGCTCGCGTCTTCTCAGAAGTCGACCTGTTGCTTGTGCCTTCGCTGCGAGATGAAATGTTGACGATCACCAATTTCACGGGGCATCCTTCGCTCACCCTTCGCGCCGGCTTTATCGACGTAGCAAAAGCCCGCAGCGACTGGGCGCCCGATCCCAATCATCCGATGCCGACGTTCTCCCCGCCACGCCGCGTTCCACACGGAGTCACCCTGATCGGACGCCTCTTCGATGAAGGTACGATCGCAAGCGCGGGGCTCGCCCTGGAGCGCGCCTTCGGCGTTGCGAACCAGCGGCCGCCCGGTTTCTAGGTGTGCTCGGCCCAGATTCGATGTCTTTCATGTCGGTTGGTTTGCTTGGTTCTAGACAACTGGTGGCGAATGGCTACACTGAGTCGACACAATGGAGGACTTTCCATGAAACGCACTCTTGCGGTCGTCTTTTTGTTTGTATTTTCAATTGTCGCAATTTCCACCTCTGCGCAAGTGAATCCTTATAAGGACGGGACGCCCGGGGTAACCGGATATCGTTCTGAAGTGCTGGCTGAGGTGATGATCCAAGAAGACAAGTTCACCCGTCTGGCGGAAGCGATTCCGGCTGAGAAGTACACGTGGCGCCCCGCGCCCGATGTGCGTTCGTTCGCGGAAGTCTTCTTGCATGTCTGCGCCGCAAACTACAACCTCTACAAACTTGTGGGCACGCCTCCACCGGCCGGGTTCGATGTGAAAGGTTTCGAGAAGTCCACCACCGATAAGACTAAGATCATCGCGACCTTGAAAGATTCTTTCGCTCACGCGAAGAAGGCAATCACGGCCATGCCCGACGCGGACCTCGACAAGAGTCTGGACTGGTTCGGCGGCAAGAATACCGAACGCGGTATTTTGCTTTTCATAGTGCGCCACGCCGCTGAGCACCTGGGACAATCAATCGCTTACGCGCGCGTGATCGGCATTATCCCACCCTGGACTGAGGACATGCAGAAGAAGGCCGCCGAGAAGAAGGATGCGCCCGCTAAGGGGAAGCCGTAGCCGGGCGAGGATTCTCTGTGGTGTGCTAGATTCAGAAGCTTCATGGATCTCGCTCCCACTATCTCCACCAAGCGTCTCACTCGGCGTTTTGGGGAACTGGTTGCCGTGAATGGCATCGATCTCCAGGTGTCGCCCGGGCAATTCTTCGGCTTCCTCGGTCCCAACGGCGCCGGTAAATCGACCACCATCAAGATGCTCACTGGTCTGCTTGCGCCCAGCTCCGGATCGATCGAAATCCTCGGAATGGATCTGGAGACCAATCCGGTTGAAGTGAAGCGGCAAATCGGCGTGGTTCCGGAAGGCATGGCTCTGTTCGGACGACTCACTGGCTTGGAATTTCTGAACTTTGCTGGCCGCATGTACGACCTCGATCGCGAAACCGCGGCGAAGCGCGCTGCGGAACTGCTTGACTTCATGCAGCTCGCCGATCAGCCCAAAAAGCTGGTCACTGACTATTCCCACGGCATGCAGAAAAAGCTGGCAATGGCCGCGGCCGTGATTCATGGGCCGAAGGTGCTGTTCCTCGACGAACCATTCGAGGGCGTGGACGCCATCGCGGCCGGAACGCTGAAGGCGATGCTGCAAGGCATGATCGCCCGCGGCGCTACGATCTTTCTGACCTCGCACGTTCTGGAAATCGTGGAGCGGCTTTGCAGTCATGTCGCCATCATTCATCAGGGTCGGCTGGTGGCCCAGGGATCGCTCGACGAGTTGCGCGCTGGTGTGGAGGCACAAACACCAGCGCGATCAGGTGACGGCTGGGCTGCGGATTTGGCGGTATCGGGCGAAAGGATGACTCTGGAACAGATATTCCTGCGAACTGTCGGCGGCGTGCGGCGCACGGATCAAGAGCTTTCGTGGCTGGGATAACCGGATGAACAAGACGAGCGAACGCAGCCTCACTACGCCGAGACGTAGCCAGCTAGAAGCGATTGCCTGGCTGCGCTGGCGGCTCTTCGTGAACTCGCTGCGCAGCACGCGGAGCGTGCTGGAGCTGACTTCGCGGATTATCGTGTCATGCGCCTTTGCCATCGGCGGATTTGGCGGCGCTCTCGGCATGTGCATCGCCTCATATTTCTTACTCCGCCAAGGCAAGCCCGCGTTGCTCGCGCTGTTGCTCTGGCCGGTGTTCGTCTTCTGGCAGGCTTTCCCCATTATGGCCACGGCCTTCACCAACAATCCGGATTCCTCTGACTTGCTACGTTTTCCGCTCAGTTATCCCTCTTACTTTCTGGTGAGGTTGGCATATGGAGCGTTCGACCCAGCGACCGCTCTGGGCAGCCTCTGGTGTTTCGGGATTTTGGTGGGTGTGGGATTTGCGAAGGCCGCGTTGCTGCCGTGGACGCTCGTCGTGTTATTGGCATTTGCCGCCTTTAATCTGCTATTCATGCAGATGGTTTTTGCCTGGGTGGAGCGCTGGCTGGCTCAGCGCCGCACGCGGGAGATCATGGGTGTTTTGTTCGTTCTGCTGATGTTGAGCTTTCAGTTGATCGGACCGCTGGCGGGACATTTCGGCAACCGATCCCGACCCGCCGTGCTGCGATTCGTCGAGATTCTAGCCCCCATACAGAGTCTTCTTCCGCCGGGACTCGCGGCCGATGCCATCACGCAGGGCATATACCCGCAATGGCCGGCGGCATTAAGCTCGCTGGCGTTACTGTGCGCTTTTGCGCTGATCACAGGCTACTGCCTGCATGTGCGGCTGCAGGCGCAATATCGTGGCGAGAACTTAAGCGAAATCGCGGCGGCGTCCGCTCTTCGGAAAGATCGGCCCCTACGGCTGGGCTGGAATCTGCCTGGATTCGCCGCACCGGTGGCCGCCGTGTTCGAAAAAGAAATTCGCTATCTTCTTCGCAGCGGCCCCATGTTGCTCACCGTGATAATGCCGATCTTTGTGCTAGTTATCTTCCGCCTGGGACCGATGAATTCTGCCCGGCACTCCGGGGTCTTTTTGACGCGCACGCCGGAGATGGCGTTCCCCGCCGCCGCGGCCTACACGCTGCTGATGTTGACCAATCTTGCATACAACAACTTTGGCGGCGACGCCGGCGGCATTCAGTTGTTCTACGCCTCTCCCGTAAACTTCCGCGAAATAGTGTTGGCCAAGAATCTGACGCACGCTGGCATTCTAGCCGTTGAAACTTTGGTAGCGTGGATCGCGGTAGCTTTTCTCTACCGCGCTCCCGCATTCGACGTTACCATCGCGACTTTGGCGGGATTGTTATTCGCCGCCCCCGTGAATTTTTCCGCTGGCAATCTGCTGTCACTGTATTCGCCCAAAAAACTGGATTATTCAAAATTCGGCCGGCAGCGGGCCTCGCAAATGACGGTGTTGATCAGCCTGGGTGTTCAGCTTTTCATTGTGAGTATCGGAGTCGGAGCTTTCTGGTTAGCGAAAAGATCCTACGGGAACTTCTGGATCGCCACAATCCTCCTGCTTGGACTGGCGGCAGTTTCGCTGTCGGCCTACGCCATAATTCTCAGCCGAATCGATCGGCTGGCGCTGGACCAGCGCGAAGTGCTGGTTGCCGAGCTTTGCCGGGCTTAGAGCCGGGCTTAGAGCTTGCCGGAAACCGTCACGCGGCGCTAGAATGCGCTGCCCGCTTGCGGGTAATCCGTTTCACACCCTGGAGAAAACATGAGAGTAAGGAAAACCGTATTCACGGTGGTAACGCTTTTCGTCGGCCTAACGATGTGCGCGGCTCAAAATCCGCACCTGGGAACTTGGAAGGTGAACGAGGCCAAGTCAAAGATAACTCCTGGGACACAGGAAAATCTAACCGTCACCTATGAGGCAGCCGGCGATAACATAAAAGCCACGCTCGACGGCATCGACGCTCAAGGGAAGCCTACGCACAATGAATGGACGGGCAAGTTCGACGGCAAAGACTATCCTGTCACTGGCGATCCGACATCAGACACGCGAGCCTATAAGAAGATTGACGACCGGACATTGGAGGTGACCGCCAAGAAAGATGGTAAAGTCACTCTCACCGCACGAATCGTTATTTCGGCTGATGGCAAGACCCGTAATCTCACCACACATTCAACCGATTCTTCGGGAAAAAAGATCGTGAACACTGCCGTCTACGACAAGCAGTAAATGAGTCGCTCTTGTATAACGCAAACGCCCTTCCGCCCCAGTTTACCAGGCGGAAGGGCCGGTGCGGAGTCACACCGCTATGGCAAATCCTCTCTGTGTCGCCGGAGCGAACTCGAAATACAAACTGCTCGCGGCCCGCGGGGTTCTGGCACGGAGTCATCGCCCCGATCCCATTCTTCGTTTTCCTTTTTGCGGATGGCGTACGGATCTACGCGACCAACAACAATGGCCGCTGGTATGATTTCGGCTTCATGCTCGGCGTTGGCGCCTTCGCGTCACATCACGAAGTGCGTCAGGCGACGGGATTGTAGGCCGCCCTCAGGCCGGTACTACTTCTTTTCCGGATTCGCCAGAAACCTGTATCCCACGCCGCGAACCGTAAGCAAGTGGCGAGGCTGCGCGGGATCGTCTTCGATGTAGCGCCGCAGCCGCACCATGAAATTGTCGATGGCGCGGGTGTCGGTGTCTTCGTGCAGTCCCCAGACTTCTTCCAGAATTTGTTTGCGCGAAACCACGCGCCCGTCGTTGCGTACCAAGTGGCGCAACAGTTCCGATTCCATGAGCGTCAGGTGGATGACGCTGTCAGCCGTGCGCAATTCGAGCGCGCCGAAGTCTATTGTTTTGCCGCCGAAAGAAAATGTTCCAAAGTCGCTGACGCTGTTGGGGTCGGATGCGGGGCGAGCAGAATCGAGAGCCGCATCCGAATTCCCCACTCCATGGCCAGAACGCATCCACTGGCTACGCCGCAACAGTCCCTGCAAACGCGCCAATAAAATCGATAGATCGAAAGGCTTCGGAAGATAGTCGTCCGCTCCTGCTGCAAAGCCCTTCAACACATCTTCCGGGCGACTGCGGGCGGTAAGCATAAGCACCGGCACATAATTTCGCGCCGCACGCAGCTCTGAAACCACGCTAAATCCATCTTTGCCCGGCAACATGATATCGAGCACGATGGCGTCAAAGTTTTCTTTCTTGTCGAGCAGACGGTCCGTGGCCGCCTCTCCATCCCCAACAATTTCAGCGGAGTAACCTTCGGCTTCCAAATTGAAGCGCAATCCCTGCGCCAGGTGCGCTTCATCTTCCACCACCAATACCCGGCTCATGCAATCGACCTCGGCAGCTCCATCGTGATCGTTGTGCCCTGGCCTTCGCCCCCGCTTTCCGCGAATACTCTGCCTCCGTGCTTTTGCGCAATCGACTTCACGATGAACAGTCCCAAGCCGGTTCCTTTCACGTGCGCCAGCGAACGGTGGTTGACGCGATAGAAGCGCTTGAAGATGCTTTTCATATCGTCGCGCGGAATGCCAACGCCCTGATCGCGCACACTGAGCACGATCCGTTTTTCATCCGGAGTATCCAGGCGCACATGGACATTCACCTGGTCACCTGAATATTTGATAGCGTTGTCGAGAACATTGAAAACCGCTGTACGAAGATCCTCGTTGCTGCCCAGAACGGGCATGCCTGCACCGTTGGTTGTCTTTTCCTCGTAGTGGAGAGCTTCCGGGGACAGGTGATGGCGGGTTCGTGCCGCCTCCATGCACTCACGCACCAATTGCCGGAAGTCGACGGCGGACTTCTCCCGTCCAGCCTTTTTGTCGCCCGCCCGGCCGGCGCGCAAAACCTGTTCGACGGTTTCCGTGAGGCGATCGGTGTCGCTGAGCATCAGGCGGTAAAACTCCTGTTTCTGCGCTTCCGGCAGCTCGCGGCGCTGTAAGGTCTCCAGATGCAGGCGGATGGAGGCGACCGGTGTTTTCAGTTCGTGCGTGACGGCGTTAATGAAGCTGTCGTGCTGCTCGCTTCGCCGAATCTCATGTACCAGGAAGCTGGTGTTCACGATCATGCCTGCAATGATCAGGGCAAAAAAGACGATGCCGAAGAATAGCAGCACTCCTTCGCGCCAGTTGAGGATGACCCATCCAACATTGAGCGCGACCGCCAGCGCCACCAGGCTAATGCCCAGGCAAAGGAAGAAGACAATGGTTCCGCGGCGGCTCGTTATGCGCATGGCGTCAGAGTGATTTTACCGCGTTCACGGTCGAGGGTTGGTAAAAGGAGTCACCCCAGACGCATTGCTGTTACTGGTGCGATGGCGAATTATCGCCAACTGGATGAGCTACCTCGGACAGATAGGTTCGACCATGTAGGCAGAATTGCAAGGTTTGCCGCGCTTGCGTGAGTAGTTCGTGGGAAATTTGACCGCTGGTTGAGGGACGCTCTTCTTGTACAGGACAAAGGCGAGCAGATAGTCTCCATCGCTTTTTCCTTCGAAACAAAACGTCCGCTCGGTTGTTCTATAAGAGACTTTTGTCCCGACCTGGGTCGTGCCCTGCTTCTCACGCGTCTCTACAATAACCTTCTTCGAGTCAAGGATTGTAGTGCCAGTCTTATCATGTAGCTCTACCGTAATGTTATCGTCGAAGTCATAGTCTGAGGGGCGACCGCAAATATCTCCGCATCGACCTGCACCGTACCGCAGAGACATGAAACCTTGTGCTGCGAGTATTTCCGAGTCGAACAATCTGGACCGTACGATGGAGTTTGGCAGACGACAAGAGGGCTAAGCACGAACAACAGCGCCATAATTGTGGGCGAAGGGTTCACGGCAGACACTTGACGTCCAAGCACCACATGAATCCAAGACTGTTGTTAACGAGCCGTTGCACTAGCTGCCCTTATGGTCACCCGCAGGACAGCTTCTAGAGCTCCAATGGAAAAACCCGCCGGAAGGCGGGTTCGAATCCAAATTAACCTAGAGTGCATCCACCAGGGACTAGTCGCCAGCCGCCGCGCCCTCCGCCAAAGCAGCCGTAACCAACCGTCCGTTCGGCGCGGCAACCAACCCGTCCTCCAGATCAGCCAGCCTTACACGCTTGACGTCCCAGGCCAGGCCCAGCGTCTTCAGCGCCCAGATGCCGTACCAGTTCACATCGATCTCATACCACCTGAAGCCATGTTGAGCAGCGGTGGGATGCGCGTGGTGATTGTTGTGCCAGCCCTCTCCGAAAGTTAGCAAAGCCACCCACCAGCTGTTGGTGGAAAGATCACGCGTGGTAAAACGGCGCGTGCCCCAGGAATGCGTCGCCGAATTCACCAGCCAGGTGGCGTGCAGTCCAACCACGGTGCGCATGAAGATGCCCCACATAAGAAACGGCAGTCCACCGATGGCGAGCAGGATTGCGCCCAGCACAATCATGGGTACGTAATGATATTTCGTAATCCAGACATGAAATTTATCCTTGGCGAGATCGGGAACGTAGCGAGCTAGCGTAGTCGTATCATGGTGCATCGACTTGCCCATGAGAATCCAGCCCATGTGTGCCCACCATTTTCCGTCGATCGGTGAATGCGGATCGCCGTCCTGATCAGAGTACCGATGATGAATACGGTGTGTTGCCACCCAGAAAATCGGTCCGCCTTCGAGGGCGAGCGTGGCGCAAACGGTCAGGAAATATTCCACCCACTTTGGCGTCTTGTAACCGCGGTGCGTGAGCAGGCGATGATAGGCCATGCCAATGCCGAGGCTGCCCGAAACCCACCACAAGAACATGGCGACGAATAGCGCCTTCCATGTGAAGAAGAAGAGTGCCGCCAGGGCGCCGAGGTGAAACAGGCCCATGAATACCGCCGTCACCCAATTGATTTCGCCATTTGCCGCTTGTCGCTTTTCCAGGCTTTCCAGGCTTTCCAGTTGTATGTCCACGAAGGGTCCCCGTATCGCTGGTTTTAGACTCGCTACCGCTGTATCTAACGTATCAAGGGATCGGGCAAACCACTGTAATACTTGTGTAATAACGGGGGGGGCGAACGTTACGGAGGTACTAGGAGAAGCGTATTAGAAAAGGCGCGACCGGCGGCCGCGCCCAGGAATTGCCCTAAGATTGCCTGTGGCTGTTGCTCACAGCCTCAGGCGCTCTGCGGCATCGGCATCTTCTTCATTTCTTCATCCATCTCTTCCATGGACATATCTCGCTTATGAGTTGCGATCGACCATTTGTGCCCGAAGGGATCGGCCAGCTTGCCGTAGCGGTCGCCCCAGAACATATCGGTGACGGGCATCTCTGTTTTTGCTCCCGCCTTCACCGCGCGATCAAAAGCAGAGTCCACGTCTTCGACATAAATGTGCAACCCCATGCCGGATCCGCCGGTCGACAGGGGCGAGAGCGATCCATATTGAGGAAATTCGTCGGCAAGCATGAAGAGCGAATCGCCGATGCGCAACTCCGCATGCATAATCTTTCCATCGGGCCCTTTCATTACGCCTTTTTCCACTGCGCCAAATGCCTGCTTATAAAATTCGATAGCGCGGGCGGCATCGCGCACTGTCATATAGGGAGTGAGTGTGTGGTAACCATCAGGGATAGCTTTAACGCTCATATTCATCTCCTGGAACTGGGATTTGCCTCGCGAAAATCGTGGGATTGAAGTTTACACTAAACAATAGGCGAGCATTTGTTAATGGAGTGTTACGGCGTGCTGCGCGCAAAGATGGCTCTTCCAGCAACAAGAAATCAGAAGAATCTGGTGACGCCTTCTTCCAACACCACAACGCGGTCCTCGATTCCCGCCGCTCGTGCTTCCTTCTTAAGCAGCTGCAAGGGCTCATCGACGGGTTCATGTGATAACCGAAAAGTTCCATAGTGCATGGGGATCATCCAGCGCGCGTTCAAATCCAGAAAAGCGCGGGTAGCGTCCGCCGGATCGGTATGCACGTTGCGGAATGTTGGCGGGTTGTAGGCGCCAATCGGCAGCAAAGCCAACTCCGGAGAGAGGCGGCGACCAATTTCGCGGAAGCCGGCAAAATAGGCGGTATCGCCGGCATGGTATACAGAATGCCTCCCAGCCCTCAGCACGTATCCGCCGTAGCCACGGTGGGAATCCTTTAGGATGCGTGCCCCCCAATGCCGTGAAGGAACATGCGTCACCGATACGCCCCCATGGCGCGAACTATTCCACCAGTCGAGCTCAATGATTTCGGAGAATCCCAAATCGGAGATGAGGTCTGTTACATGGCCGGGAACAACGATCGCCGGAGCTGTTCCGCACGTGCGCAGATTATTTTGTACGATGGCGCGCAACGACGGGCGGTGCAGATGATCGAAGTGCGCATGAGTCACCAATATCAGATCGATAGCCGGTAAGTCGCGCACCCGAAGCCCGGGACGCCGCAGACGCTTCAGCACAAACAGCCAACGCGCAAAATTCGGATCGATCATCACGCTCTGTCCCTCCAACTGCACCAGGAAGCTGGAATGGCCAATGAACGTGACGCCAAGCTCGCCGTTTGACGCAAGCCGCGGCTTGTGCGTCTCTCCGCAAAGCGGAGTCACCGCCGAATGGCGCACCAGTCGCCCAAACTGCGATGCGCGCTTGCGCAGAGCCCGATTGTGAATGGTTACCTTAATCATCCCGATCTAACGATGCTGGGCTGATCATCTCAGACCCAGGCTATTTCATTACATGAATATTGCTGGTCACTTGTTCTATCTTAATTCAGACCTGCAAATATGGTGCTAATTATCGCGGTTCCCGCGTGACAGTCGGTGAGAAATTCTTCCGTCAGGAGGAGGGCGTTTCCCGCTCATTTTCGGGTGCTCCGCGGTTAACCGGTTTTAAGCAGTGACGAGCAGACGCTCTGCTTGACCTCGATCCTGTCACTCATATCTAATCCGAAAAGTTCCGTTCATTATCCTGAATCGCGAGGAGAAGCTCCGAAATGCGCGTTGCGTTCTTAGGTTTAGGAATTATGGGGCACGCCATGGCCACAAATCTGGTCAAGGCTGGCCATGAAGTTACAGTTTGGAATCGTACGCCGGGCAAACTGGTGGAAGGCGCGGGTATGGCTCCAACTCCCGCTGCCGCGGCCCAGGGAGCCGAAGTTGTGTGGCTGTGCGTTGCCGACACCGGTGCCGTTGAGAAGATATTGTTTGCCCCTGAGGGCGTTGAACAGTCACTGGCCGAAGGCATGATCATCGCGGATTCCAGCACCATTTCGCCTTCTGCCACCTTGAAGTTTGCCGAACGGGTTCGCGCCCGTGGGGTAGCCTACGTTGACGCTCCGATGACCGGATCGAAAATCGGGGCTGCGAATGGGACGCTGATCTTCATGGTCGGCGGCGACGAGGCAACCGTTCAGCGGCTAAATCCCCTCTTCGCAGCCATGGGCAAAAAGATTTTCCGTATGGGCGAAACCAGCAAGGGACAGGCGACCAAGCTGGCGATGAATCTCCAGATCGCGCTCATTTTCGAGGGCTTTGCTGAGGCCCTTACTCTCGCCACAAAGCTCGGTGTCGACTCGAATCAACTGGTCTCCCTTATCGAAGCTACGATGGTGCGCTCCGGCGTGGTCGACTATAAAGCTCCGTTTGTGCTGCAGCGCGATTTTACCCCCAATTTTCCCTTGCGCCTCATGCACAAAGACATCCGGCTCGCTCTCGAGGCCGCGAGAGACGCGCGCGTGAAGTTGCCTGCCCTTGAAACCGTAGAAGAGATCTACGAACTGGCCACTGAAGAAGGCCATCAGGATCTCGATTACGCGGCGACATTGACTCTGCTGGAAAAGTGGGCCGGAGTGGAGGTGAAGGGCGAAGCGGCATAGGAGGTTTAGAGACAGCGGAACCTCACTCATCGTGGCTAAAAGGCAAACAGTATCCGCAGGTCACGCAAGTTATTTCCCGTCGGTCCGGTTTCTATTGCATCCCCCAGAGCACTGAAGAACGGATACGCATCGAATTTCACGAGTGCTCCGCGTGCGTCTAGTCCACCTGACTGCGCGCGCTCGACCGTGGTTCCATCCACGACCGCGCCGGCTGCCGGACTGTTCCCATCCACCCCGTCCGTCCCAGCGCTGAGAGCCGTGATGTTCTCTCCCGCAATCTTCCCGGCGCAAGCCAGGGCGAATTGCTGGTTGCGTCCGCCTATACCGCCGTTCGTAACTCTAACCGTCACCTCCCCGCCGGAAATCAGGCACACGCGCTGCGATTGTTTTCTCAGCTCCCGCAGACCCTTCAACAAATAGTCGGCTGAGCGCTCGTAATCCCAGTCATCGCAAGAGTTGTCCACGTGCACCGTGAAACCAGCCCGCTCCGCCGCTATCTTCGCCTGTTCCAGCGCGGTTTGGTTCGAAAGGATCGTCCACCAGCGCGAACGGTAGAACGCCGGATCGTCCGACTTAGGCGTTTCTTCCAGAGCATGACGCTCAAAAAGCTCACGCGTGGAACTCGGCAGCTGCGCCAGCAAGCCATGCTTCTCGGCGATGCGGTAACAATCCTCCGCACTGGTCGAATCGGGCATGGTAGGGCCAGATGCGAGCGCATCCGGCGTATCGTCCGGGACATCGGAAACCAACAGCGAGACCTGCTGCGCCGGAAACGCGGCCCGGGCCAGCCGTCCGCCTTTTAGCGACGAAAGATGTTTTCGAACGGCGTTGATCTCAGCGATCGGCGCACCTGAAAGAACCAGCGCTCGATAAGTTACGATCAGATCGTCGAGGGAGATCTCTTCGTCAACGGGCTTCTCGACAATCGACGATCCTCCGCCGCTGATCATAAAAATAATTAGCGATGCGGCAGTTTGCGTGTTCAGTGCCTTCAGGATGCTATTTGCCGCATGAATGGATTCAGAGTTAGGCGTCGGATGTCCGCCACGAAAATACCGAAAGCCACGCACCTGCGCTGCCGGCTCGACCGAAGTGGCGACAATGCCTTCGAGTGACGACTCCCCAACCTGCCGGGAAAGTGCCTCAACCATCGTGTGTCCAGCCTTGCCGATCGACACAACCAGCACACGCGAGTACGCCTGTAGTTCGTAGAGGTCCTCGCAGACGCGCAGCACGCCGCGCTCACAGTGTAGGTGCTGTCCGAAGGCATTTGTGATGGAAGCCTCAGCCAGCGCATGACGAAAGATGTCTCTTGCGATCTCGCGCATCTGGCGAAACTGCGACTCGCGGTCGGCATCAAACATGGCCAAAATTATAAAGACACTTCCCGATTTCGTTGTGCCAGGGCGTCTTCGCTACGAGTGGCCGGGCAATCCGACGCCGGATTGTCCCACGATTTCCTGCCGAACCCAGCTTTCTATCGCCTCTCGCAGTTCGCGCAACCGTCCTTCGAAGAAATGATCCGCGCCTTCAATCACAACCAGCCTCTTGGGGTACGGCAGCGAAGCCACCAGCGCCTCCAGCTTGGCCCGCGGACCAAACTGGTCGCGCGCTCCGCTGACAAACAACTTCGGCTTCGCGCAATCTCGCAAGAAATCGAATGTATAGGTGCGCGGCGCTTCGGTGTCTGCAGCCACCGGCCCTACCGGCACTCCCACGCCGATCAATGCCCGCACCCGAACATCGGCGTGCGCAGCGCGCAACCCCACCGCCGCACCAAAAGAGAACCCTGCAAGCACCAGGGGCAAATGAAATTGGGCATCGAGCCAGTCGAGCGCCGAGCGGACATCGTCGACTTCCCCTCTCCCTTGATCGTGTTCACCCTGGCTGAGCCCGGCGCCGCGGAAGTTGAAGCGCAGCACGGGAAAGCCAAAGCTGTTCAGCGCCTTCATGGTGTGGAACACAACTTTGTTGTGCAGCGTCCCGCCAAACAGCGGATGGGGATGGCAAACGACGGCCGCATGTGTCGCCTCCGCAACTCCTCCGTTGAGAAGAGCTTCCAGCCTTCCCGCTTTACCTTCGAGAAAAAGCGACCGGATGGTTGAATTCAGGCTAATCACAGAATTCAGATTACATGATTGCCGCAAATCGCAGCGCCTGCGAAGGCGTTAGTTTATGCTTCTGAAATGGACGCTATCACGCTCACTCGGCAACTCGTCGACATCGAGTCCATCTCCGGTAGCGAAGCTGCCGTCGGTAATTATCTCTATGGAGAGCTTTGCCGCGTCGGTTACCAAACGCGGAGAATTCCGGTCGAGGGAGACCGCTTCAACGTATACGCGGTGTCTCCCGAGCAATCTCATCCGACGATTGTGTTCTCCACGCACATGGACACGGTTCCTCCGTTTGTTCCTTCTTCTGAAGATGCGACGCGAATCTATGGACGCGGTTCCTGCGACGCAAAAGGAATCGTCGCCGCGCAGATCGCGGCTGCGGAACGTCTGCGCCAGCAAGAGATTTATGTGGGCTTGCTTTTTCTGGTCGGGGAAGAGCGCGATAGTTTGGGTGCAAAAGTCGCGAACGAGTACGCCATGAGCCAGCAAGCATACCGCTGCAAATATCTGGTGAACGGTGAACCGACGGAGAACCGCATCGCGCGCGCGTCGAAGGGAACGCTGCGGGTGGAAGTCACCGCTTCTGGCCGCATGGCGCATTCGGCATATCCTGAGCTCGGCGAATCCGCCATCGACAAGCTTCTTGAAACGCTTACGCGATTGCGGGCGATGCCGTTGCCATCTGATCCGGAAGTTGGGCTGTGCACACTCAACATTGGATTGATCGAAGGGGGACGTGCGCCGAACGTGATTCCGGACTACGCGCATGCCGATTTGCTCTACCGGCTCATCGGTCCGTCGAAAGACTTGCGGCGGCAAATTCTCGAAACCGCAGGTGATCAGGTGAAGATTGAATTCCCGCTTGAGATTCCCTTCCTGCGATTGGGCACGGTAGAGGACTTGCCGACCATGATTGCCGCATTCACAACCGATATTCCTGCGCTCACAAATTGGGGCGAGCCGTTGCTGATCGGTCCTGGATCAATTCACGTCGCGCATACTGAAGGCGAGTTCATCGAGAAGCGGCAACTCATGGAAGCGATTGATTTGTACTGTGCGATTGCAAAACGGCTCTTAGCTTCTGCCTGCTAGCTCCCGGTTTCCGACCGAGGGCCGGTTGTGAATCTCTGCTCGTCAGGAACTTTGTTGGCCTTCTTCCGGCAATTTCGGGCGCTCTTCACGATCCTTCCCGCGACCTTCTTCCGCAGTGACCGCAATCTGCTTCGATTTGCGATAGACATTTGCAACCGCTAGCGTCCAGAAAGGAACCAGATCGACGCCGGGCACAAGTTTCGCCAGGAACGAAGGGAGAAATTCCCAATGCCAGCCAAGCAGGTGAACCATCGCAGCTCCGATGCCGAGATCAAGGATGTCGTCAGTGGGCGACAGAGCCCCTTCGATAAACACAGGGAAAACTATGAGTTGCAGTGCGTCCGCAACGATGGCCAGCAGCATGGCGGTTCGAAAGCGCGGACCCGGTGAAATAGTGATGAGGTCATCGGTCATCGTCGTCGGTCAGAGCGTTTGGCGGTCATAGCCTCGTCGGTCACAGCGACGACCGTCCACTGCTGGAGCTTTCATTTTAGGCGATGCTAAGAATATTCTAAGCGACGCCTAGAACGCGGCAGAGCCAAGAACGTCTGGAAGCGAGGCACACTTTCTAGCTTGGCAACGCGGCCTTCACAAGCTCCACCGCGGCTTTGGGATCGGCAACTTCAACGATTAGCTGGTTGTACCGTTCATCCTTCAGTTCGATCACAACCGTGTTCTCGGGATGGTGAACATCCCAGAAAACACGCTTGCCGTCCTGATAGAATGTACCAGCCGTCAGCACTCCGGCAACGTTCGTGCCGGGCATTCTTACCCCGTGCCACCAGCCATGCGCGATGGCCGGATCCGATCTGACTTCGGCAATGTGCGCCAGCGGAATGTCGAGTGAACTTTTGAAGGCCCAGAGTTTGTCAGCTCCCCGGACGTGCAAAACCAGGTTGCCATCAGAAATGGACAGGTCGACCATGGATTGCTCCCGTGCAGTTGGATGCACGTATCCCGTCTTCCGCCCGGATGGTCCAATGCAACGGTCGCGAATAGTGCCGGTCGGTTGCGGCGAAATCAAGGGGTGGAATCATCCGGATGACTAAAGTTGCCGCCGCATTGTTTGTGATTGTGGTTGCGCTGCCGGTCGGCGCCGTGGCGGAAGATGTTCACTCAATAGCTACCGCAGTTGACGAGCATTACAACCACTTGCGCACCTTGGAGGCGGAATTCACGGAGGTTTATCGCGGGTCGGGCATGGAGCGGACCGAAGCGGGGACTCTTTGGTTGGAGAAGGGTGGGCTGAAAAAACCTGGCAAGATGCGGTGGGAGTACCGTTCTCCCAAAGAGAAGCTGTTTGTCAGCGACGGGAAAGATGCGTGGTTTTATGTCCCGGAGGATCGGCAGGCACGCAGAACGGAGGCGCGAAAACTGGATGACATTCGTTCTCCGCTGGCATTTCTGCTCGGCAAGAGCAAGCTGGAAAAGGAGTTACAGGGGCTCTCGTTAGCGCCCGATGTGGCACCCTTGACCGCCGGGGACGTTGTGCTGCGAGGGCTGCCGCAGGCGATGGCCGAGCGGGTAAGCGAGATTGTGCTGGAAGTGACTCCCGAGCACAAAATTGTGCGCATTGTGATCGACGAAGTAGATGGATCTATCACCGAATATCGTTTTAGTAATCAGAAGGAGAATGAGGCAATCGCGGACGGACGCTTCCGTTTCACCGCACCGCCGGGGACGGAGACGGTAGAAGGCAGCGTTGAACCCTAACGTGGTTTATGTAAAACACACTGTATCACCATGATGCGCCTTGGCTTATGCTCGTAACGACTGCACACGCATGGAGCGAGTGGTTGAGGCCCTACAGATTTGCGACCGCTTATGCGTGCCCTTCGGTTTGTGGCGGATCGGCTAGGCTTTCGGCGGTGCCTGGATACAGTACCCTTCTGAATCCCAATTGCGACCGGGTTACCTGCGATACCGGAATGGCATGAAGTTGTTGAGATCAAGCGTCAAGAGTAGAGGGCGCGATGCTAAACTGAGGGATACGACTCTTCAAAGCTAAGGCTCGAGAGAACTAGAGTTCGAGCCAAAAGGTCCGGTTCGAGCAACAGACTCCGGAGAGCAACGAAAAAGAACGGCAGATGGCGGAATTCGTCGTAAAACTCGCCGATGAACGCGGGCACACCCACCAGCAGATTGAGCAGGGTTACTCGGTGGCGGAGGTGCGCGATCGTTTCGCCTCGCAGGGCTATCTGGTCCACTGGGTAAAACCGCAAGGCCTGCTAACCAGCGGCTTTTCGATGGGGCGGGGGCGCAAACTAAAGCAGAGCTCATTTTTGGTATTCAATCAGCAGTTTCTGACCTTACTCAAGGCCGGGCTCCCGGTTCTAAACTCCCTCGATCTGCTGATCAAGCGGCAAAGGGATGCCAATCTGCGACAGGTTCTAGAAAACGTGCGGGAGCGGGTGAAGGGTGGGGAGTTGCTCTCCGACGCCTTTGCCACGCATGCCATGGTGCCGAAGATTTATACCACGACGCTGATGGCCGGTGAAAAAAGTGGAAACATCGACGAGGTCCTTACCCGCTATATCAGCTTCCAGCGACTGGCAATGACCTTCCGGAAGAAACTATTCGTATCGCTGATTTATCCCACACTGCTGGTAACCGTGGTAACGATCATGGTGATGTTTCTGTTCACCTATGTGGTGCCTAAGTTCGCGGATCTGTTCAACAGCCTGGATGCAAAGCTACCGGCAATCACTTTGTTTATGCTGTCGGTGGGCGTGAACGCGCAGAAATACTTTCCGTTTATCGTGATCGGTCTCGTATTGGCAGGCTTCCTGTTCTGGCAATGGCGGAAGACCGATCGTGGGGCTGATCAGGTAGACCGTGTAATTCTGGGCACACCGTTGCTCGGAGATATCCGGCTGAAACATCAGGTCGCCACTTTTTCGCGCATGCTTGCGACGCTCCTGCAAGGAGGCTTACCCCTGGTACCCTCCATGGAGACGGCGGGGAGTTCGATGTCGAGTCGGCGCATCCTAAAGGGAGTCATGCGCGCCAGTGTGAGAGTGCGCGAAGGCCAAGGCTTGGCTAGCAGCCTTGAAGAACAGAAGATTTTTCCCGACCTTGCCGTCGAAATGCTCGAAGTGGGCGAGTCCACGGGTGCTTTGCCGGCGATGCTGAATTCGGTGGCGGAGTTCTATGAAGAAGATGTGCAGACGGCATTGGGCGCATCCATGGCATTGATCGAGCCGCTGATTCTAATGATAATGGCGGTCTTCGTGGGTGGAGTGCTGATCTCACTGTATTTGCCGATCTTCAGTTTAGGGATGCAGGGAGCCCACTAAGCGGCCGGGGCGAGCACGGGGTTTTGAGAATGGCAATGGCGGAAAAGAAATCACTATTTGTGAACGGTCAGAACGGCGGGCAAGTGGTTGCGACGGGCAACCCCGTCACCGACCTGGAGCGCGCGCAGGATGTGGCGCGGCGCTATCGCTGCGAGTTTGTGGATCTCACCGACTTCCAGCTTCACCACGAGTTGTTCAAGAAGTTCTCTCCGGAACTGATGTTTCGCTACAAATTCGTTCCGCTTGAGGAAACTGCCGACGGCAAGCTGGCGATCGCCATTGCGGATCCAAGCCAGCTGATGATGATCGACGAGATCAGCTTGCTGCTGCAGAAACGGATCGTCACCAAAGTGGCGACGCTGAAGCAGATCGACGACATTCTTAAGAAGACCGAGCAATCGCAGCGCGTTCTGGAGGAAGCCAGCGAAGGCTTCCAGATTATCCGCGAAGATGAAAACACGGGGGCGGAAGAGACGCTGACCATCGACAAGCTGACGGCGGCGGGCGACACCAGTCCGATTATTCGACTGGTGGATACGACAATCTTTACCGCCCTGCAGCGGCGCGCCTCCGACATTCATATCGAGACGCGGGACGACTCGGTAATGATCAAGTTCCGCATCGACGGCGTCCTGACCCAAGCCATGCCACCCATCGGCAAGGAACATCACTCCACCGTGATCTCGCGCATCAAGGTGATGAGTGAGTTGGATATTTCAGAGCGCCGTGTGCCGCAGGACGGGCGCTTCCGGGTGAAGTACAACGGACGCGCCATCGACTTCCGCGTGTCGATCATGCCGTCGATTCACGGGGAAGACGCCGTGCTCCGCGTACTCGACAAGGAATCGATGAGCGAGAAGTTTCGCACGCTCACGTTGGAGGTTGTCGGTTTTGACGAAGATGACCTGCGAAAATTCCGCCGCTACATCAAAGAACCCTACGGCATGGTGCTGGTCACTGGACCAACGGGCAGCGGCAAGACCACGACGCTCTACGCTGCGGTCAATGAAATCAAAACCGACGAAGACAAGATAATCACGATCGAAGACCCGGTCGAATACCAGCTTCGCGGCATCACCCAGATTCCCGTCAATGAGAAAAAAGGGTTGACCTTCGCCCGCGGCCTGCGCTCGATCCTGCGCCACGATCCCGACAAAATCATGGTCGGCGAAATCCGCGACACGGAAACGGCCCAGATTGCCATTCAATCCGCTCTCACCGGCCATCTGGTATTCACAACCGTTCACGCGAATAACGTGGTTGATGTAATCGGTCGATTCCTGAACATGGGGGTCGAGCCCTATAACTTCGTTTCGGCGCTGAACTGCATTTTGGCGCAGCGGCTGGTGCGTCTGATCTGCGAATCCTGCCGTGTGCAGGTGCATTATCCGCCAGACGTACTGGAGGCCAGCGGCCTCGATGCCGCACAGTGGTCCAAGGTGGCGTTGTACGAAGGTCCGGGGTGTATCGAGTGCGCGGGTACGGGTTTCCGCGGCCGAACCGCGATTCACGAATTGCTGGATTTGAGCGACCGCATCCGCGAGATGATTTTGGCTAGAAAGCCGACGTCGGAAATCCGCCGGGCGGCACGGGAAGAAGGGATGCGCTTTCTACGTGAATCGGCATTGGATAAAGTTCGGTTGGGCCTGACGACTTTGAAAGAGATCAACAAGGTCACGTTCATCGAGGCCATGCGCTAAATCAGTAGTGGCGAGTGATTAGTGATCCCGAATTCCAAATTTTGCTAGTCACTAGGCACTGACCATTAGCCACTGCCTTAGTGCCCTGCCAGCTATTGCATTTCGCGAGGCGGAGCGTTTGAATTATAGAAGGAGTTGATTCCGAAAATGAGCTCTGGCTCCCATGGCGCGAAACCCCGGCTGGCGTGTGAGATCGCGGCTGATCGTGTGCTCGTGGGTCGACTGGGCGAGGCTGGGCGAAGTCTGGAAGCTTGTGCCGCACGCGAACTGGCGCCAGGAAGCGTGGTTCCCGATTTAGTGGAGGGGAACCTGCGCCAGCGCGACGCTGTGAAGGAGGCGGTGCAAGAAGCGCTTCATAGTGTGGGGGCGCGCTCTCATGATGTGATTGCGGTGGTACCAGACGCCGCAGTGCGCGTGGTGCTGCTCGAATTCGATACCTTGCCTTCAGACTCCGAGGAAGCCGCCAGTGTGGTGCGGTTTCGCATGAAAAAATCTCTGCCCTTTGACGTGGATAAAGCCCGCGTTTCCTATCATGCGCAAAAATCGACTGATGGAGTGCGAGTGGTGGCCGCTGTAGCCCTGGCCAGTGTTGTGGAGGATTATGAGCTTGCTTTCCACGAGGCCGGGTTCAGCCCTGGCGTAGTGCTGCCTTCCATGCTGGCGGCTTTAGGAGCCGCGGAAGGAGAGCGTCCCACACTGATTGTGAAAGTGGACGCGCGCACCACCAGTATCGCGATCCTCAATGCCAACCAGCTTCAGCTTTTCCGCACCCTCGAAAATACCCGCGGGGTCACGATTACGGGGGAGCAGTTGGCCGAGGAGGTTTACCCCTCTGTTGTGTTTTTTCAGGATACGTACCATTTGAATATTGAGAAGATATTCGTCTCCGGAATTTCGGACGTTGCCGGCGCGGCTCCCGCGTTGCGTTCGCAAACCGGCGCAGAGGTCGAAGAGTTGGTGACATCGTCACAGTTAGGCGTGAGTACTGGAGGCTCGGTGCCGCGGTGGAGAATGGCCGCCGTGGTAGGAGCCCTGATTTCATAGTCAAGCTATGCTTCTCGATATCAATCTCGCCAGTCAGCCTTACGAAGATTCGCGGCAGTTCTGGCTCCGTTGGGGAACGGCGTTGGTGGCGGCCGCTATTCTGACACTGGCACTGGCGACGATCACCATTACCGGCTGGTTTGCCGCGCGCCACGACCACGTCGAGATCGACGACTTGCGCAAACAGGTCGCTCAGCGTGACCAGACTCGGCAGCAGGCTGAGGAGTTTCTCAATCGGCCTGAGAATCGGGCGACACGGGACCAATCCCAGTTCATCAACGAGTTGATTGAGCGGAAATCGCTTTCCTGGACCCACGTACTGGAAGATCTCGAAAAGGTCATGCCTCCGCGAGTTCACCTGGTTTCGATTCGTCCCGACCTCGATGAGGATAACCAGCTCACGCTGAAAATGGTGGTGGGGGGAGATTCGCGCGAGCGAGCTATCGAATTAGCGCGGCGCATGGAAGAGTCGCACCGCTTCACGCAAACCTATATCGAAACCGAACATGTGGAGAGTATAACGGTCGCCGGGGGCGATTCGGTTCTGTTCGACATCAACGGAGTTTACGTTCCCGAAACGGCGCCAGCCCCGGCCCCTGCTCCGGCTAGAAAAGCGGAGAACTCCAAGCGGGGTACACCCTAAATGCCAGACTTGCGCCGAACTCGAAAAAACATCCAGAGCGCGCTGGCAATTTTGTTAAGCGTCGATGTGGTGGCGGTGGCGGTTCTGTTTTCGCCTCTCGTGGGCTCAACCGAGTCGAGGCGCCAGGAACTCAACCAATTGTGGAGCGAACTGCGGACGAAAACCCGTCAGGTTGAGCCACTGAAGAATCTGGACAAGAAAGTAATCACCGCGAACGAGCAGATTACCGATTTTTATAAGAAACGCTTTCCTGCCAAGGATTCGCAAATCGCCACCCAATTGGGCCAGTTGGCCTCTGCCAATGGGGTCGCGATCGAGACGGCTAGATACAGGGTGGGAGAGCAGCAGGTGGGCCGGCTGCAGCCGGTGGAAATGGAAGCGCAACTCTCGGGCAATTACGTTGCGCTGGCAAAGTTTATCAATGCGCTGGAGCGCGATGAGATGTTTTTTATCATCAACAGCATCGCGCTGGGTGGGGAGCAAAAAGGTCCGATCAAGCTGCAAATGAAATTTGAGACATATCTCAAGGCAGGCGCCTAAGTGAAGCTGAATGCCGAAAAGCGAGGAAAAACGATAATCGCAATTGGGCTGGGCGTGGTGCTGCTGCTCGTTGTCGCCTATGAGGTCATGCCTTCTTTCTCTACCAACGCCTCGACAAGTCCTGCGACTACCTCCTTAGCGCCGTCCACGAGTGTTGCCCGCCCGGCACGCCGCGGCTCACGCTCCATCTCAGGGAAAAAGGAGCGCGCTCAGAGCCTCGACCCTACCTTGAATCTCGCACAACTGTCCTCGACCGAACAGATCAAGTACGAAGGTTCGGGAAGAAATATTTTTGTGGCGCAGGCGGAGGACGTGAAGATTCCCATTCCGAACGGTACCGGCGCGACAGATAACCCGAAAGAGCGCACATGGACACCTCCACCCGTGGCGGCGGCGCCGCCCATTCCCCTGAAGTTTTTCGGATTCGCAAGCCACCCCGGAGAACCCAAGAGGATTTTCCTCTCGAAGGGCGATGATGTTTTCATTGCGGGCGAGGGAGAGATCGTCGATCGCCGCTACAAAGTTGTGCGAATATCTCCAACCTCGGTAGAAATCCAGGATGTCGTGGGCAGCGGCCCGCCACAAAACATACCGCTGACCCAGGGGTAGCCGAACTTTGATGAAGCAACTTCCATGACTTTATTCTTAGTCCAGCGTCGATCGCACCGCCGGCAGCAGCAAGGCTACGTCCTGATCACATTGCTTTTGACGGTCAGTCTGATGACCATCGCCGCGCTCGCCATTCTGCCGTCGATTACTTTTGCGATTAAGCGGGACCAGGAACAGGAAATGATTCACCGCGGAGTGCAATACTCGCGCGCCATACGTACTTACTATAAGAAATTCGGGCGCTACCCCACGCGACTCGAAGATCTCGACAACACGAACAACCTCCGCTATCTGCGTAAGCATTACAAAGATCCACTCACGGGAAAGGATTTCAAGCTACTCCATTTCGGAGATCCCGGATTAACCCTTGGCGGTAGCTTCGGTGGGGGAGTGATTCCCGGCGCGAATCCGATCGGTTCTCCTACCGGAGCCAATGGTGCCGGCGGGTCAGCGTTTGGCGGCTCAAACTTTGGCGGCGGCTCCGGGTCAAGCTTCGGCGGCAATTCAGGACTCGGGAATTCGGGGGGATTTGGCAATTCCGGAGTGAACACCTCAGGTGTGTTCTCGCAGTCGTCATCATTCGCAGGAAACTCGAACGGAGGAAATGCGAACAGCGCCTTTGGAGCGAACTCTAACTCGCAAAGCTCGCCGCAGCAAGGGACGAACGCGGCCTCAGGATCGGATACAGCCCAGGCTTCCACCCAGGTAGCCGCCGGCGGGGCTGTTAATGCCGAGGCGCCAGAGGCCGCCGAACAGCAGGTGATCGCAGGCGGACCGATCGTGGGCGTAGCCAGCATTAGCAAGAAAACCACGATTCGCGAGTTCAATCACAAGAAAAAGTACAACGAGTGGCAATTTCTCTATGATCCTACCGCCGACCGCGGCGGGCTAATTACCACGCCTTACCAGCCCGCGCTGCAGGGATTCGGGATTCCGCAAAATGTGAACGCCCAATCGCCAGGTTCTAACGGCACTTCCAACGGGAGCTCGTTTGGAAATTCATTTGGAAATTCCTTTGGGCAGCCGATGGGCATGAGCAACAATCCGAATTCCATGGGCGGCCAGACACCGCCGGCGCAACCGCCCTCCACACCTCCACAGCAGCAGTAGTTTCTGCCCCACGCTGGCCGGCTTCGGTAAAGAAAAACGGCCTCATCAAAAGACGAGGCCGCTTGCACACAAAGAGTTCACGCCATGGGCGTTCAATGGAAGCTGTTCGCCGAAAACTAAACGCTAAACGAGGATCCGCAGCCGCAGGTGCTCTTCACGTTTGGATTCTCAAACTTGAAGCCGGCGCCTTCCAGCGTCTCGACGTAATCCACAATACAGCCGTTCAAATACATCACTGAGGTAGCGTCAACGAACACTTTCAGTCCATTCATGTCGAAGGTCTTATCCATCATTCCAGCGGCGTTTTCAAACTGCATGGAGTACGAGAACCCCGAGCAGCCGCCACCGACTACGCCGATACGCAAACCGGCGGGAGCGGGAGTCTGCTGTCCCATGATCTCTTTCACTTTGGAGACCGCACTCGGCGTCAATGAAACCGGTGGCGTCTTTTTTACCTCTGGAGGGTTGGTGTTCACTTCAGGGACAGACGTGGTAGCCATTCATATCTCCTTGGCTTTGAAGTAGCTAGATTATAGCAGAGGGCAGCTGTCAAAAGCAGCCGCAATTGATGTACCCGCGCCGAGATGCCAACCTCTGATTGGTTGGATGCCGGCGGTACTGGTGACGATTCCTGTAACGCGACTTGCCAACAGGGGCTATAATGTTTGCGCTAGGCCCTTCCTCGACGTCTTGGCCGTCTGGCGTGACGGCCTGTGTGCTGGAATATGGGGGAGTTGCCTACCAGGCGAGGTGCCTATGACGTGGACTTGGACTCCCTTAATTCTCGGACTTGCGATCGTGTGGGGTATTTTCACGATTGGCCTGATCGTTCTCCTCATCTACCGCAGCACACTCACCATGCACGAGGACGAACAGTTGTATCTCGACGCCGCGAGTTCACACATGCAGCAGGAGCAGACGGAACTGCTGGTGAAAGTGAACCGGCTCACGGTTCCAGTTTGGGTTTTCGGCGCCGGTTCGGGAGTGCTATTGCTCGTACTCGCCGGCATGTTTATCTATCAGGGTCTGAACGCCGTACAGTAATCCGGCGCGGAATTACCAGCCGCCGGACCAAGTGGGCCCGCCAATCCTTAAGGCTGCAGATTGTTGAGTAGCCGAGTCTGTTCGACGGCTGGCTACATGCCGACAGATGGATGCTAATTGGCGGGCGCAGGCCAAACCACCGTTACCAGTAGTGCGACCGCAATCCCAAGAGAGACCTCCACAAACCGGTGCATCGCGACGATCCAGGGCGGGGCTGTGTGCGCGATTAACAGGACAATGCTCAGCGTGATTGCAGCAAACCGATAGGCGTCCCCGATCCGCAATATCGCGGAGAGAATTCCGCAAACAAAAATGCCTGCACCGTAGATTATCCAGCCGGGATCGAAAAAGCTTGCGATTAGCCCGCCCACGGCGGCTCCCAAGGCCGTGCCCACGAAGCGCTGCCAAGCCAGAGCCGTGGGATTAATCGTAGAAAGGAGGATGACAATGGTTGAAATCGGCGCCCAGTAAAACTCCGGTAATTTGAGGGTGCGAGCCAGCAGCATAGACGCGACCGTAGCTACGGTCGTGCGTGCGGAATTGAGCAGAACTGCGCGGGTCATCCCTAAATGGCTCGGCCCGGGTGACATAGGCAACGATTGTATCGTGTGGGATGGCGAGAGCTGAGGCATGTGCCTGCGCGAGAAAGGTGCCGCGGACGTGAACCGGCTTGATTATAGGGCTCACCGAAATTCGACCGCCAGGCAGCAGTATCGGCATTGGCCGTTCGCCCGATCATCCTGACTTATCGCTAAAATGGCCCCTCGGAATTGGCTCTCCTAGCCGAGTTCAGTCTCGCAGAGCCTGGATGGGGTTGGTTCTGGCTGCTTGCCAGGCGGGCAGGAGACACGCTGCAACCGTGATCGTGATCATCACCAACAACGCCGCTAGAAAAGCTACGGGGTCGAGCGGATTGACTTCGTATAACAAGCTTCCGATTGCGATGAATCGGGTGAGTGCCAGGGCCGCAACTGAGCCCAGCAGGATGCCGCCGATCGACAACCCGAGACCGTGGGACATGACGCCTCGAAACAACCGGGATGCACCTGCGCCTAATGCCATCCGGACTCCGATTTCACGCCTGCTTTGCGAAACCGAGTAAGACATGACGCCGAATAGCCCCACGGCTACGAGCGACAAGGCCATCGCAGCGAAGATAGTAAGGAGGGCGACGACGATTTGTTGCGATGCCAATGCTGTGCGGTTTAGGTTTTCGCGCAGGGTGATAACTTCGCCCATGCCCAACCCGGAATCGAGAGAGCGGACCTGTCGCAACAATGCGGAAGCCATGGTGCCGGACGACTGTCCTGTGCGGATCACTAAATCTGCATTGACCGCGGAAAGCTGTCTCATACACACATAGAGGAAGGGTTTCGGTGCTTCAACGAAGCTGGAATATTTGGAATCCCGGGCTACGCCGACTACCAGCATGTTCTGGCCATTGAGTTGGATTCCCTTTCCAACGGGATCCGCTCCGTGCCAGTACTTCGCGACCATTTGTTGATTGACGATTGCGACGGGGATGGTGGTCTCGTTGTCGCTGCGAGTGAATTCGCGGCCCGAGAGAATTGGGATTCCCGTGGTGGCGAAGTAGCCGGGATATACCTGGTTGTACTCGGCCCGGGGGCTTTCGTCCGATGCAGGTTCATAACCATCGACGCTGATGGGAGCGTCGAGATAACCAACGTAGCTGAAGGGGCGGCTTTTTTCCCAGGCAGCCGATTCGACGCCGGGCATGGCCAGCACGCGGTCCAGCAAGTCCTCACGAAAACGCCTGGCGCGTAGGGGATCGTATCCTGCTGCAAGCAGATCAAAATTTGTTGCCAGCACGTTATCCGCCGAGAAACCAGGGTTAGCGGTTCGAAGGCGCTGCAGGCTTTGCAAGAGCAAGGCTCCGCCCACAAGGAGAACAAAGCTCAGCGATACCTGGACCAGAACCATGGTGGAGCGCAGCCGCGACTTGGCGCGGCTACCCGAGGAAGTCCCGGATTCAATTTTCAGCGCGCCGGCAATATCCAGATTGCTGGTCTGCAGCGCAGGCACCAGAGCAAACATGAGTGTGGAGACCAGGCATACGCCCGCGCTGAATGCGAGCACGCGCCAATCCATTTCACCCGACAGATTTGTAGCGATGACCGAGGAGAGCGGGAAAAACATCACGAGCAGGTTGCGGCAGAAATAGGCGACAAGCAGTCCGCCAACGCCGGAAAGAAATGAGAGAAGGAGGCCTTCGGTGAGAAGTTGCCTCAACAACCGGCCGCGCCCGCAGCCGATGGCGAGGCGCACCGTCATTTCATGTTGGCGGGCCAAAGACCTCACCAGCAACAGGCTGCTGACATTCGCGCAAGCAATGAGGAGAACAAAGAATACGGCGACCAGGGAAATTTCGAGAGTGGGAGCGAGCGAGCTCGCCTGGTTGAATGGAGTCTTCCACAGGGGAAAGATCTTGACGCCGCGGCCTCGGTTGGTTGCGGGGTATTGAGTCTCCAGGCGTTTGGCGACCATCGAGAGTTCTGACTCCGCTTGCTCAATACTCACGCCGGGTTTGAGGCGAGCGAACCCTTCAATCCAGGTTTCGCCGCGATCTTCGAGTTTGTATTTTCCGCCGGTGAATTTCTCTTGCATCGAAACGGGCACCCAAAACTGCATCGGGTACCCGACGAAGGTGCCGTAGAATCCGGGCGGGGCAATGCCCACGACCGTATGCGGCACGCCGTTGAGCAGTTGCTTCTTGCCAAGGATGTCGGGATTGCTGTGCAGACGTTTCTCCCACAACCAGTAACTGATCACGGTAACGGGATGGCCATTGCGCCCCCAGTCCTCGTCGGATTCAAAGCCGCGGCCCAGGATGGGGCGAATTCCAAGAGCGTCGAAATAGTTCGAAGAGACCACGCTGCCGGCCACCCGTTCGGCGCGCTCGCCGATACTGATTGTGGATCCGGTGATGCGGTCGACGATGAACCAGTCCATCAGGATTGAGCTCCGCCGAAAATCCAGAAAATCGGGCCATGCGATGTCGGTGTAGCCGAAGCCGATCGATCCCCTGTCACCACGGGGTTCAGTACCGGCGATGGCCACCATGCGATCCTGATGAGCTACGGCGGGAAATGGACGGAGCAGGACGCCTTCGATCCAGCTAAACACGGCGGCGTTGGCGCCGATTCCAATTGTCAGGCAGAGAATGGCCAGGGCGGAAAAGCCTGGATTGCGCAGGAGCATCCGGAAACCGAAGCGAACGTCCTGGAGAAGATTCTCAAGGAGGGAGACGTTGGGTAGGTCTGCGCTCGCCTCTTTTGTCGCTCTCGAGGGCCGGGAGTATGCCTGCCCGACTTGTTTCCGGCTGGGCTGGCTTTTGGCAAACAACGAACATAAGCGAAGCTGCAAACTCGAATACCAGCGCATACAAATCCCTCCGGTATTTCCTCGCGCTTGAAAATTCCCGCCGGCGAGCAGTATAGCGCTGAATCAGGCTGTCAGAATCAGAACTGCGGCCCACATGCGCATTCGCATAGAGTTATACTTCCGCGGGGCCCGATGTCGCCTGTGCCACGAAAACCCGCGAAGGAGAGTCGCTCGTGTTCACACACTTCGTATTTTGGCTGTGGTTTGCTGGGCTAACTTTTCTTATCGCCGGTTTGGTCGTCGTCAGAAAAGAGTTGATCACGGCCCGAGGTCTGGACAAGCTGATCGCGCTAGGGTCCGTCTTCGTCGCTGCCCCGCTGGCGACGTTCGGAGCTGAACATTTCGTTGACGCACGCGACATCATGCAGTTGGTTCCGGTCTGGATGCCGGCGCACCTGTTCTGGACATACTTCGTCGGCTGCGCATTGATCTCCGCTGCGACCAGTCTGGTCGCGATGAAGTTCGTACGCCTTTCAGCCACGATGCTGGGCGTGATGTTTTTCCTGTTCGTCCTGATGATGGATCTGCCGTTCGCCATTGCCCATCCGGCGAACCGGCTCGCATGGAACTTTGTGCTGAGAGAATCGGCATTCGCAGGCGGCGCGTGGGCCCTTGCCGGCAGCCAGAGCCTGGAGTCGCGGACGGAAAAGCAGAATTGGATGATTCTGATCGGCCGTTTCTGCGTTGCACTTGCCGCAATTTACTTTGGGGTGGAGCAGTTGCTTCATCCCGAGTTTTCCCCGGGAGTTCCAGACATGAAGCTGACGCCGGCGTGGGTTCCGCTTCATGCGCTCTGGGGATACCCCGTGGGAGCCTTCCTGCTGGTTGCCGGAGTTGCGTTGCTCCTCAACAGAATGCCACGCACCTCCGCCGCCTGGATCGGTTTGGTGATGACCCTGCTCACCCTATTGCTCTACTTGCCAATTCTGGCGGTGACTTCTCAGGTGTCCCTGATGACCGATGCGATCAACTTTGTTTTCGATACCTTGCTGTTCGGCGGGACGGCGCTGCTGATAGCTAGAGCCCTGCCCGCGTGAGCCGCGCCCTGTTCTTCGCTGCCAACTACTATGCAACCTCGTTCATATTGACAAATACTTTGGGTGCGTACAAGCTCTGTCGCCTGTCGAGCCCCGCCTTGCTGTTCATGCCTTAGATTGAATTCGCTTTACCGAGACCTAACCCTACGGAGAGTTCAAGAATGAAAAAACCATCGCTGTCTATGTTTGCGATCCTTGGTCTGTTCGTGTCATTTTGCGCCCAAGCACAGACCGCCGCTTCCAGTTCACAAGCGGGCCAACCGTCCCGGCCGCACGTTGTGCCGACCAATTTGCCGGGCGTCTATGCTTTCGCGCAACCTCCGGCGGGCTTTGATCCCTTGGCCGCCTCCAGGCAGGACCTGGAAGCCTGGGGTTACCCGCCACGGCCAGAGGTGAGCGAGGGTCCCAAGGACCCTGGCAACCTGGTCAGAAGAAGTCAATCCGGCCTTGCGGCGTTCGGTGCCGGAATTGGTGAGCAGGCCTAACGCTTACAACCGGCAGCTGATCGGATTAAAAGTGAAATCGAAACGGAGCAATTCGGTCGCGGCGACCTCCGGCAACTGGAGCGGATATGCACTCGTGCCTTCAACTGGCGGACAACCGTTCTACCGCGTCACCGGGCGCTGGATCCTCCCCACCGTGAAGCAGGCTCCGGGCACGTGCTCGGGTGGCTGGGACTACTCCTCTCAATGGGTCGGCATCGGCGGATTTGCCGACGGCGATCTACTGCAAGCAGGTTCCGCAGCCAATGTCTTTTGCGACATCGGCAACAATATTACGGAGTATTTCCCTTGGATCGAATGGCTCCCGAATTCAGAACTGGTCCTCTATTCAGAACTGGTCCTCTATAAGGACGCAGCGACTGAAAGCCTGTTTCCATTTGCGCCGAGCGATTACCTGATCGTTACCGTCTCGGGCACGAATTTCACTAGTGGCGTTTCTACGACCGGCATCCTTAACTTCGCCGATGTGACACAGGGCTGGACCGTTGCGCTGACATTCACGGCCGCTTCCTTAGGGGGTTCGGAAGTGACCGGGAAATCCGCAGAATGGATCGTCGAACGGACTGAGGTTAACGGTTCCTTCGCGACGCTCCCGGACTACGTGGCCAATCCTTGGTGGAACGCTCAGGCGACGGATTGAGTTCGCTTGCTTACGCCCCCGGTAACCCACACACCGCCAATGCGTACAACATCACCATGCTGGATAACAGCAATGCTAATGTGTCGTTCGTGGATCTGTTCGGTACGAATGCGCTGTGGTTCTTCCCCGGAATGCGCTGTGGTTCTTCCCGGAAGGATCAGCTGTCAAGTAAGCACAGCGGGGGATTCCCCACTCAAGCCCAACCCGGCTTGAGTGGGCCAATCCGGACACAGCCAGCCCCTTCATGGCTCCCATCAGATCTTCGCTGACTTCAAGCAATACTTTAACGTCATTGAACTGCGTGGCGGCTTTGATGATGGCGCGGGCGCGCTTCGGCTTCTCGACCCCGGGCCGGGGTGGGCGTCCACGCGCCGAGCTCGTTGTAGCCCACTCCTATTTTGGGCCACCTACCAACCCCTAGTCTGCAGCATCTGCGCCTCATCCAACCCAGCCACCGCCAGCCCTTTCATCGCACCGACCAAATCTTCACTGACTTCAAGTAATACTTTAGGGTCGTTGAAGTGGGTTGCGGCTTTGACGATGGCGCGGGCGCGCTTTTCGGCTTCGACGGGGTCGGCGAAGGTGGTGCTGTCTTTCATGAAGATGCCGCTGCCGACGAAAACGGCTTCGGCGCCTAGCTGCATGACTAGGCTGGCGTCGGCGGGCGTGGCGATGCCTCCGGCGGAGAAATTTGGCACTGGGAGCTTCCCTGCTTTCGCGACCATCCTTACCAGTTCGTAGGGAGCGCCGTGTTCTTTGGCTTTGGCATAGAGTTCCTCTTCGCCGAGGACGGTGAGGATTTTCATCTCCTGCACGATCTGGCGGATGTGCTTGACGGCGTGGACTACGTCGCCGGTGCCGGCCTCACCTTTGGTGCGGATCATGGCTGCGCCTTCGGCAATGCGGCGCAAGGCTTCTCCGAGATTGCGCGCGCCGCAGACGAATGGAACTTTGAAGGCGTGTTTATCGACGTGGTGGGCTTCGTCGGCGGGGGTCAGCACTTCGGATTCGTCAATGTAATCGACGCCGAGCTCCTGCAAGATTTGCGCTTCCGCAAAATGTCCGATGCGGCACTTGGCCATCACCGGAATCGACACAGTCGCCATGATCTCGCGAATCTTTTTCGGCGAAGCCATGCGCGCAACGCCGCCTTCCGCCCGAATCTGCGCGGGCACTCGCTCGAGGGCCATAACGGCTACGGCGCCGGCCTTTTCGGCAATGGAAGCCTGCTCGGCGTTGGTCACATCCATGATGACGCCGCCTTTGAGCATTTCGGCGAGGCCGGTCTTTAGGCGGAGGGAGGTTGAGCTACCGTTGTTTTGCGACATGATGAAGCTCCGGGAGAATCGCTGTTCGCTATCAGCTCTTAGCTGTCAGCTTTACGAGGTTTATTTTACAGTGCATTCATCATTCGCGGTACCCCCGGCGGCTTTCGGCAACAAACACCACAAGGGGCTCAGCGGAACACGGGGTAGCGCTTTGCGCTTATGGGGCGAGCGGGTGACCTATCTCCCAGTGCAGGCCGAAGGGGTCGACCAATCGGCCCAGTCGCCAACCGTGGCCTTCTCCCACGGGGAAAATCTCAGATGCGCCAGCGGTTACTGCCTGAGCGAACAGAGTGTCCGGATCATCGACGGTAACGATGATTCGAACTGAGCCGCCGCCGAGAGGTTCGGGGACGGAATCGCTCCGCTCTGGAGACTCCTCGCTGATCCAGAACTCAGCCCCGTGGACCGAGAGCCGCACGACCACGCCTCCGCTGGGATTGTCGTGTCGATAGACCTCGGTGGCTCCGAAAGCTGATTTATAGAAAGCGACGGCGTTGGCACGACTGCGGACCGTTAGCCAGGCAGCGAAGGAGCATCTGAATGAAGCGCCAGATGATCTGGGTAGCGTCATGTGCTTCCTCTCAAGAGTGATCTTAATTCACATGGAACTGGGGGCTGAAGGCCAGCGGATTTTCGATGGCTGACGCGGCGCTGAAGCACCGCTCTTCCACACTCGCTCCCGACGTCACAGTCGCTCCCGACGACGGTTGCCCCTGACACCGCCTATCTTTCCACATACTTGGCGAACATCTTTGCTGGATCGATAGCGATGAAGACACCGCGGCTGCGGGCTAGGACTTCATTTTTGTCGTTGAGGATTTCGGCGGCGTTGACGTGAGTGCGTCCTTTCTTTTTTATCTCGCGGCCTTCGACGCGCAGCGATTTGTGCAGCGGGACGGGCTTTAAATATTCGATCGTCATCTCTCGCGTGAGCGCAATCACGTGATGGAGTTTGTTGACCTTGCCCATGGCGTCGTCGAGGATGCAGGCGATAATGCCGCCGTGACAGTGGCCGGGCGGTCCGGTGTAGCGCTTGCCGAGGCGGAAGTGGCAGATGAAGGTTTGGCGTTCTTCGTCGAGAATGAATTTGAGGCGCATGCCGTAGGGATTGTCCATGCCGCAGACGAAGCAGTTGTTTTTTTGCATCTTCATGTAGCGGGTGTCGTGGCCTTGAGGCTTGGTGGGCATGAGGGGATTTTAATGGATGCGCGACAAATTATTCGGTCCAACCAGATTTGATCCGTCGGACGCCAACTACGAGTCCAAGGAGGATTGTCGGGAGTGCGGCCCAGTACATGAGTATCCCGCCCAGCCAGGTGTTCCACTCCTCCCCGAGATTGAACCAGCCGGTGTGTTTCTCAACCAGCCTGACAATCACGGCGAGGCCCAGAGCGACCGCCTCTATGCCCATGAACGTCAAGAAACTAGCCCCCACGCCGTCTAGTAGGATCGACGGTTTGCTACGGGATGAATACATTAGGGCAAATATGATCGGAATCGGGTCGGCGGTCAAGCCTTTCTATGCGCGACATAGGGATATGCTGCCGACCTTCGACGCCCGGGAATTTGATGACGATCAGATTCGCCCTGCGCGCGAGCTTGGGAAACCGGGCCTGTCAATAGAAACGCTTGCGAGGCCGGCGGTGTTGTGTGGGGTTAGGGGTCTTTCGACTGCGGTTGTGCTTCGCATTCGCGAAGCACAAAACTCCGCTCAAGATGACAGGGTTAAGAAGTTTCGGAGACATTCTCTTGACAAAAAATTCATCTGCGCGTCACTTGTTGCTTTTATTTTTCGTGTTTACTGGGAAGCCTCTTCGCTCGATCCTCTGCAGGAGGCTGAATCCTGTTACGAAAAAACTATGCGTTATTGCTGGCAGTCGGAGAGAGCCCAACCGAGGATGAAACCATCGGGTTTTACAATCAGGACGACCTTCCCTTTTACTACGATCTGGCGGGGAAGTTCGCCATCAGCGACCGCTATTTCTCTTCCGTGCTAGGGCCAACTTTTACGAACCGCTCGTATTTTATGGCGGCCACCTCGTTCGGGCACTTGACCACGTGGGACACATTCCCTCCGCCAGGAGGATACAAACCCATCACAGGCACGATCTTCGATCTGCTCGATCAGAATAACGTTACGTGGGCTGACTACTTCCAGGATGCTCCCCAAGGCGGCAGCTTCCGGAAGTTTGGAGCGACCGGCATTGATCCTCACTTTCTTCCCTTGCCGGTATTCCTGGCGCAGGCCGCGGGAGTTCCCGGAGCCGCTCCATTGCCGTCAGTTTCCTTTGTCGACCCCAACTTCGGTCTTCTTGGAATCGCGGCGGAAAACGATGAGCACCCGCCAACCGATATTCAGCGCGGCCACGCTTATGTTTCGACGGTCATAAATGCGGTCCGCAACGGCCCGTTCTGGAAGGACTCGATCATTTTCATCACTTATGACGAGCATGGCGGATACTATGACCACACTCATCCTCCGGTTGCACCGCAAGGAGGTGTGCGGAACCCGGATGGGATTAACCCGGGACAGTGCGAAGATCTCTCGAACGTTCCGGCCAGCCTTCAACCTGGCGGCGGCGCAGAATGCTCGTCGAACCTGCTCAGCCCAACCGATACTTCGGTAAACGACGCGGAAGCGCTCTGCCCTGAGTTGACGGCGAACCCTACTGGTCCATTCCCGGCTCAGTGCGCCAATTACAACCAACTCGGGGTCCGCGTGCCGTTGATGGCAATTTCTCCATTCTCCAAACCCGCGTACGCTTCTCACACGGTCGGCTCACACACGTCGCTGCTGGCTTTGATTGAGAAGCGCTTCCTGAATCCCAGTGGCCAGCCGCTGCACCTGACCAAACGGGATCAGTTCTCGAACACTCTGGAAGACTTGTTTGATTTCACGAACTCGCCTTCGCTCAATACGCCCGTGCTGCAGGCCGCGCCTCCAGCGGTCGACTGCACGCCCGCCGGCGGAGCTGCTCCCACACCTTAGTCTTAAATTTGTGGGTAGTTGATTTAGTTGATTGCGATCGGCTGGCGGTCTTTTAGACCTGCCAGCCGATTTCTTTGGTTTGTCCTCAGAGTTTATGTCTTCCTTAGTTTGGTTCAAATCCTGTATACATATCGGTTCGCGAAAAACATCGAGCTAGAGCATGACGCACTGTGCACGGTTTTCCGGGGCCAGGACATAGCGAGTTACAACGCGCCGAAATTAGCCAACGGATGACGAAACGCGGAGGTCGGACAGGAGCTTTCATGAAACGAGTCATCGTTTTTATCCTTGCCGTAGGTGCTCTCATGTCATTGCCCAGGGACTCCCACGCGCAAGATGCGGAGCAACAACCGCAGAACCTTCCGACTGCGCCGAAAAGTAAAAGAAAATCGAAGAAACAACGACCGGATGCCGGAAAGAAGGAAGCGCCTGCCTCGGAGAAAAAGGACGATGAAAAGAAAGGCGGGATGACTGCCGACACTTTTTCCGGGTTGAAGTTTCGCTCGATTGGGCCGGCTGTGGCTTCGGGGCGCGTGATGTCGATCGCGGTGAATCCGAAAAACAAGTTTGAGTATTACGCTGGTGTGGCTTCAGGTGGAGTTTGGAAGACGGTGAACGATGGCACGACGTGGACTCCGGTGTTCGACAAAGAGGGGTCGTTCTCCATCGGGTGGGTGACACTTGATCCAAATGATGCGTCCGTGGTGTGGGTAGGAACAGGCGAGAGCAACAGCCAGCGCAGCGTGGACTACGGCGATGGGATTTACCGGTCGGATGATGGCGGGAAGAACTGGCAGAATTTGGGACTGAAAAAATCTGAGCACATTGGGCGGGCGGTGATCGATCCGAGGGATTCGAAAGTGGTTTACGTGGCGGCGGAGGGCCCGCTGTGGGGACCGGGCGGTGATCGCGGACTGTACAAGACGAGCGACGGCGGAAAGAACTGGAAAGCGGTGCTGACGATCAGCGAGAACACGGGGGTGGCGGATGTCGCGATTGATCCATCGAACCCCGATATTGTTTATGCATCGGCATATCAACGGCGGCGGCATGTTTTTACGCTGATCGATGGCGGGCCGGAGAGCGGGATCTATAAATCGACTGACGCTGGGACGACGTGGAACAAGCTGAAATCCGGCCTGCCGACGGTGGATATGGGACGGATCGGGCTGGCGGTGTCGCCGGCAGATCCGACCGTGGTGTATGCCACGATCGAGGCGATTGACGGCAAAGGCGGGATTTTTCGATCGAACGATAAGGGCGCGACCTGGGAGCGACAGAATGAATTTGACGCAGGCGCGATGTACTACGCGCGAATCGTGGCTGATCCGAAAAATGTTGACCGCATCTTCGTGATGAATGTGAGCTTGCGAGAATCGCTCGATGGGGGCAAGACGCTGCACAAGGTGGAGGAGACGAGCCATCACGGCGACGATCATGCGATGTGGATCGATCCGGACGATACCAAACACTGGATCTTCGGATCGGATGGCGGCCTGTATGAGACCTGGGATGACGCGAAGAGCTGGGAATTCAAAGCCAATCTCCCGACGGTGCAGTTTTATGACGTCGCTGTCGACAACGGCCTTCCGTTCTACAGCGTGTGCGGTGGAACGCAGGACAATTTTTCGTGGTGCGGTCCCACGAGGACGCGCGACATCAACGGCATTATGAATTCCGATTGGTATGTAACTACGGGTGGAGACGGCTTTCGCTCCGCGGTTGATCCGGTGGATGCGAACACGGTTTATTCGGAGTCGCAATACGGCGTGCTCGTGCGCTACGACAAACCGACGGGGCAGGAACTGGTGTTGCAGCCGCTGGAGGGTAAGGGCGAGCCGCCGCTGCGGTGGAATTGGGATTCGCCGGTGATGATCAGTCCGCACTCGCACACGCGGCTTTATTTTGCGGCGAACAAACTATTCCGCAGCGATGACCGCGGTGAGACCTGGAAGGCGATCAGCGGCGACCTGACACGGCAAATTGATCGTAATAAATTGCCGGTGATGGGAAAAGTGTGGGATCCGGATGCCGTGGCAAAGAATGCGTCCACGTCGTTTTATGGAAACATTGTGACACTGTCGGAGTCGCCGAAAACAGAAGGACTGATCTATGCAGGCACCGATGATGGACTGATTCAAGTTACAGGCGACGGAGGCCAGAATTGGACAAAATACGAGAAGTTTGCCGGCGTGCCGGACACGACTTATGTGAGCCGGCTGGCGGCTTCGCAGCACGATGCCGATACGGTTTACGCCGCGTTCGATAATCACAAGAATGAAGACTTCAAACCTTACTTGCTGCGATCGACGGACGCGGGAAAGACCTGGACCTCGATTGCGGGGAATCTGCCGGAAAATGGTTCGGTGTTGGCCTTTGCCGAAGATACCCTGAACCCCAATTTGCTATTTGCCGGGACTGAATTCGGCGCGTTTTTTACGATCGATGGCGGGCAGCACTGGGTGCAGCTTAAGGGTGGCTTGCCAACCATTGCGGTGCGCGACATGGTGATGCAGGCGCGCGAGGGCGATTTGGTGATTGCGACTTTTGGGCGGGGATTCTATGTGCTCGACGATATCTCTGCGCTGCGCCAGATAAAGCCCGAATCATTGGAACTGAGTGCCGCGCTGTTTTCGGTGAAAGATCCCTTGCTGTATATCGAGCGGCATCCGCTGGGTGGTCCGAAGAAAGGTTTTCAAGGGGATGCGTTTTACACGGCGGATAATCCGCCGTATGGAGCCGTGTTTACCGCTTATTTGAAAGAAAAGCTAAAGACGAAGAAAGAAAAACGCCAGGACGCAGAAAAAGCAGCGGCCAAGAAGAACCAGACGCTCCCTTATCCAAGCAAGGACGAACTGCGGGCTGAGACAGAAGAAGCAAAGCCGGAGGTGTACTTCATGGTATATGACGAATCCGGAGCGCCGATTCGGCGGGTGGAAGGCAGCATTGATGCAGGATTTCAGCGGGCTGCCTGGGATCTGCGGTATCCCACGGTTTCACTGCACGAACATACCGACGAAGGCGAAGACTTTCCGCCGGCGGGATCGCTGGGAACGCTAGTGATGTGTGGAGCTTACTCGGTGCGAATGTTTCAGAAGGTGGATGGAATCGTTACCCAGGTGCCGGGCGCGCAGAATTTCAAGGTGATGGCCGACGGTACATCGTCATTGAGTGCTTCGGATCGGACCGCACAGGAGGAATTTCAGCGCAGGGTGGCTCGTCTTTATCGCGCTGTTTCCGGTGCAGTGCATACTTCCGAGGATATGGTTGCCCGGCTCAAGGCAATTCGCACAGCGTTGCGGGAGACGCCGGCGGCGGAGAAGCAACTGGATGCGGCGGCTGAGTCGATCGAACAAAAGAATCGCGAGATCCTTCGCGTACTGCACGGCGATGCGGAAATGCAGAAGCGCAATGAACCGGTGCCCTCGTCGATCAACGATCGAGTGAACGCCATCATGGAGGGCGAACGCTTCGCTCTGGCTAAGCCGACGCCAAGCCATATTGACGACTACAATATTGCCGCCGCGGAATTTGCGGATGAGCTTGGCAAACTTCGCACGCTGGTTAAGGTCGATTTGGCTAAGCTGGAGAAGGATATGGAGGCTGCTGGCGCCCCGTGGACTCCAGGGCGGGTACCAGAGTGGAATGAAAAATAGAAACCATGAAGCGTATTCTCTTATCGTGGAGCAGCGGCAAAGACGCTGCGTGGAGCCTGCATATACTGCGCCAATGTGGGGAGTATGAGGTGGTCGGGCTGCTGACCACATTCAACGAAGAGGCGGATCGCGTAGCCATGCACGCCGTCCGGCGCGAACTGGTGGAGCAGCAGGCAGCGGCAACCGGCCTTCCGCTCTGGGCCGTGCCGTTGCCTTGGCCTTGCTCGAACGAGCAGTACGAATTGCTGATGGCTCAGGCCTGCGCGAAGGCGGTCACGAAAGGCATAACGGGAATCGCTTTTGGCGATTTATTTCTCGAGGATGTACGCGCCTACCGGGAGAAACAAATGAAAGGCACTGGGCTGGAGCCGATATTTCCGGTTTGGGGGATGCCGACGAGTTCTCTGGCGCAGGAGATGATAGCGGCTGGCGTGCGAGCAAAGCTGACCTGTATCGACTCGGGGAAACTCGATCGGCGTCTCGCTGGTTGTGAGTTCAACGCGGAATTGCTTTCGATTCTGCCTGCGGAGGTGGATCCTTGCGGCGAACGCGGAGAGTTTCATTCCTTTGTTTATGCGGGGCCGATGCTAAATGGCGAGCTACCGGTTTCAGTCGGCGAGACTGTGGTTCGGGATCAGTTTGTGTTTGCAGATCTGATTTCTAGAAAACCGATTCGCGGAAATGGGTCGATTCGCGAAGATTTGTAAAATTTGCAGCCGAGTGCCTTTTTGAGTAACTCGATTGCAAAATTCTAATGCGGCTGTGGTAAACTCGCCGCCGACCGGTGCTTGCGCTGTGGAACTCGGAAACCGGAGTCGGAAAATCGTTTCGCGCTGTGGCTTAGTGTACGGAGGAGTGGGGAATGGGCCTCGCGTTACTGGTGGTGATCTGGCTGATTACTTTTGCCAGCACATATTTCTTTGTCGCGAAAACATGGTGGCTGCCGGTTGGAGCGGCCGAAGCGGCAGGCTTTATCGACGGACAACTCGCCCTCACATTCGTACTGATGGGAATTGTTTTTGTGGCGGCACAGCTCTCGCTCGGTTATCTGGCATGGCGATACCGGGAACAATCTTCCTCGCCTCCGGTGGCGTATTCCCATGGCAATGTGAAGCTGGAAATGGTCTGGACAGTGCTGACCACGATTTTGTTCGTGGGATTGAATCTGATGGGGAGCCGGGTTTGGGCCAGTCAACGATTCGATCAGGCTGGACCCGGGGCAGTGCAGGTTGAGGTCACAGGCATGCAGTTCGCCTGGTACTTCCGCTATCCGGGGCCGGATGGAAAGTTCGGCGGGACCAGCGTCAAGTTGATGGATCCTTCGGCCGGCGGCGAGGCTGCAGTGGGGCTTAACACGTCCGATCCAGCCGCTAAGGACGATGTAGTGACGGGAACGATGTATCTTCCGGTCGATCGCGAGGTCGATGTAAGCTTGCGCTCCGTGGATGTGATTCACAGCTTCTTTGTCCCATCCTTGCGCTTCAAACAGGACGCGGTGCCGGGACTCAATATACATATGCACTTCAAACCCACGCAGATTGGCGAATACGAAATTGCCTGCGCCGAACTCTGCGGATTAGGTCACTACAAGATGCACGGCATGGTTCACGTCGTCAGCCAGGAAGACTTCGATAAGTGGCTGGCGGCACGGGAGGCGGAGAAACAATAAAATGGCAACCTCGGTTACCGCTCACGCGCACGCTGCTCCTCAGGGCTTCATTCGAAAATATATTTTCAGTCTGGATCACAAAGTTATTGGCATGCAATACTTCTTCCTGGCGCTCACAGCGGTGTGGGTTGGGATGTTTCTGTCGCTGCTGATGAGGATCCATCTATACTGGCCGAACGCGGTCCTGCCACTGGTGGGCGACATCAAGCCAGAAACTTACCTCAGCCTGCTCACCATGCACGGAACCATCATGGTGTTCTTCGTGCTGACGACGGCACCCCAGGGTGGGTTTGGAAATTACTTTTTGCCGATTCAGATCGGGGCGCCGGATATGGCGTTTCCGGTGCTGAACATGCTTTCGTTCTGGACGACAGCCGTAGCGTTCGTGATCCTGCTCGCGGCATTCTTTGTGCAGGGCGGCGCGCCACTGCATGGATGGACGGGCTACCCGCCGTTGAGCGCGGTGCAACAGGCTGGGCCGGGCGAAGGGCTTGGAGCCGATCTGTGGATCACGAGCATTGCGATTTTTTGTTTGGCGTCGCTGATGGGCGCGCTGAATTTCCTTACTACTACGCTTGATATGCGGGCGAAAGGCATGACCATGATGCGCATGCCGTTGACCGTGTGGTCGTGGTTTATCACGGCGATTCTTGGCCTGCTCGCGTTCGGAGTGCTGCTCTCGGCGGGCATTCTATTGTTGCTGGATCGCAACCTCGGCACCAGTTTCTATGTGCCCCTGGTGGTGGTGAACGGGCAGATTCTGGGACACAAGGGCGGCTCGCCGCTGTTGTGGCAACATTTGTTTTGGTTCTTCGGCCACCCTGAAGTGTACATCGCCATTCTGCCGGGCATGGGCGTAACGTCGCAGATTCTGTCGACGTTTTCGCGCAAGCCAATCTTCGGCTACAAAGCCATGGTCTACGCCATGCTGGCTATCGGCTTTTTTGGATTCATGGTGTGGGGCCATCACATGTTCATGAGCGGCATGAGTCCGTATTCGGCCTTTGCATTTTCGCTGCTGACCATGTGCATTGGGGTACCCTCGGCCATCAAGACGTTTAATTGGCTGGGTACGATGTGGAAGGCGCGTATTCGCTTTCAGACGCCGATGCTCTACGCCATCGGCTTCGTGTCGCTTTTCGTTTCCGGCGGACTCAGCGGGCCGTTCCTGGCGCAGCCGGTGCTCGACATCCAATTGCATGACACGTATTTCGTGGTTGGCCACTTTCACCTGATCATGGGCGTCGCCGCAATATTCGGGATGTTCGCGGCGACGTATTACTGGGTTCCGAAAATGTTTGGGCGAATGATGAATGAGACCTGGGGCAGGATTCACTTCTTCATTACGCTGCTCGGTACTTACGCGATTTTCATGCCGATGCATTACCTGGGCATCGCGGGCGGGACACGGCGTTACTCGCAATACACCGAAGTGGCGTACTTGCAGAAACTGATGCCGATCCACCAGTTCATGACGTACGCGGCGATTATTACCATCGCAGCGCAGTTTATTTTTGTGATCAACCTGTTCTGGAGCATGTTTAAGGGTCCGAAGGCCAGCGACAATCCGTGGGAGTCGACTACGCTCGAATGGACGACAGCGACTCCGCCACCGCATGACAACTTTGGCGGTGTGACCCCGGTGGTGCACAACGGGCCTTATGAGTATGGCGTGCCGGGAGCGGCGAGGGATTTTGTGATGCAGACGGACCCGGCGGTAACTGTGGCGCACTAGATGGCCGGACCACGGCGGCGAAAGCCGCGCAAAATATAAGGAGGGGTGATCGCAGCGCTGAAGCGCTGCGCCACCCAAGCTCTGTCTAGGTGCTGGCCGGTAAGAGGCTCTGGAGCGTTGCGGCACTCAAAACCGATCTGTATGGTGCGGCATCTGAAGTAATTATGGCGACGTATACACCAAGCAGTCCGATCAACCAGCTGGGGCGTGGCGGAGATGTGCCCGGGCCTCCGAGGGGTGGCGGCGACGATGGAAGCTTTTCGAACTCGGGGCTTCCGAATTACGGAGCGCGGCTCCGGCGTGCACGGCTGGGCATGATCTGCGCGATTGTAACTGTCAGCATGGTGTTTGTTTCGCTGACCAGCGCCTATGTGGTGCGGCGGGGTTTGCCTACTTTCGACGACTCCACGCGCACTTACTTCCGCGACTGGGGCTCAGTGCAGTTACCGTGGCTGCTGTTGGCCATCAATACGGCATTGCTGTTGATCAGCAGTTTGACTATGGAGGGCGCGCGGCGCGATATTACCCGACGGGCGGCGTTGGCTCCGCTGCGCTCGATTCCGGGAGTTTTGTTGGGTAAAGAGAAAACTTTTCCCTGGCTCGGAGTAACGGTAGTCCTCGGTTTCGGGTTCCTGATGGGGCAGTGGATCGCCTGGGGTGAACTAAGAAGCCGCGGGTTCTTCGTCGACACCAACCCAAATAGTTCTTTCGTGTATCTGTTGACGGCGACTCATGCGGTTCATCTCGCAGGAGGGATTGTTGCGTTGCTATGGGCTGGGATCACTTCCCTGCTCGGCAGGCCGGTCGAGGGCCGTCGCATCGTGGTGGACGTCGCGGCTTGGTACTGGCATTTCATGGCTGCGCTGTGGATTTATGTTTTTGCTCTGTTCGCGTTTATGAAATAAGAAAGCGAGCCGAACGCGCATGCTTTACGTCGCAAAGTGGGCGACGGGACGCGCGGCTCGCCCAGGTTCCTTCGCCAGCTCAGGACAAGTCCTTCGGCGGGCAAAGGCGCCCGCTTCAGGGTGACAACGGTAAAGTGAAAGGGGGAAACTGAGGAATGGCTGACGCCACTCTGCAACATACCGCCGCAGCCGGGCACGGACTTGCAGGCGAGTACGAAGCGCCATTGTTTGGAGCCTACTCTAAGAAAGTGGGCATGTGGCTTTTTCTGGCTTCGGACTCGCTGACCTTTGGAGCGCTGCTGTTTGCCTTCAGCTACAACCGCATCTACACCGCGTGGCCTACGCCATTTGGGAAAGAGAGCATCATTAACGCGACCGTGATGACCGCGTGCCTGCTCTCGAGTTCTCTGACCATGGTGATGGCGGTATTCGCCGCGCAGCGGCACGACCGAAGCTGGACGCGCAATTGGCTGTTGGCGACGATGGCCTTCGGTACGGCCTTTCTCGTTTTGCACGGCAAGGAATGGACCCATCTGATCCACCAGGGATTGACTCTGCCCGGGTTTCCGACGACGATTGAGCACGGCAATGGGGATTACGCACCCATCTCATCTGGTGTTCCGCAATTCGCGGCTACATTTTTCGGCCTGACCGCGATGCACATGCTGCACGTCACCATTGGGGTGATTTATCTGGGAGTGGTGGCGCTGCGCAAGTGGTTTCTGCCGATTCTGGGGCTTTTGTGGCTGGTGGGATATTTCGTAATTCCGTCGGACAACGTTTTTCATTATGGCATCCATGTGCTGCTGCTGGGTTTGATCGTCTCGGCAATCATTCTCTTCCTGAAACCGAAGGACTACGACGCGCACGATGTCGAGGTATCGGGTTTGTATTGGCACTTTGTAGATCTGGTGTGGATGTTCATCTTCCCCCTGGTCTATTTGATGTCGACCAAGATTTAGTGCTAGGCGGAATCGAAACGGCAACGGGTGGACGCTGCCGGCAGGTTGTATGGTCCTTCGCGCAAAGAACGGGCTCAGGATGACAACAGGTTAAGAGGGGATCACGATGCAAGATGTGGCGCACGACGATAGCAAGGGGCAATATTTCTGGGTTTGGGGTGCATTGCTCGTCCTGACCGGAGTAGAGGTCTGGCTGGGTTACCGGCAGATATTCGAGCCGGTGCGCATGCTGCAGGTGCTGCTAGTGCTGTCGGTGATCAAATCGGCGCTGATCATTGGATATTTCATGCACTTGAAATTTGAAAAAGCTGTGATGCGCTGGATGCTGGTGCTCGCAGTAGTGGGCTGCTTCGTAATCATGTACACGTTCTTCTTTCCGGACGCAGACCGCATTCTGCATTTGGGTGTGAAGTAGGCTTAGAAGGAATCATTCGGTAAATCGCTATGAACTTTGTTTTCGGTAGGGCTCGCGCGCTGGCTCTCCTGGCGGTGTTCAGTGTTTTCACTCCACCTGCCATGGGACAGGGCTGCGCGATGTGCAATGCGAACGCAAGAGCCACACCCAAAGAGGGCCAGCAGGCACTCAACCGTGCAGTGCTAGTGCTGTTGCTTCCTCCGATTGGATTTATGGTCTTGGGGGTTGGATGGGCCTTCCGCTACGGAAAGCGGCGCGATCAGGATCATCAGGACGATCAGGATCATCGGGACTAAGATTGGCTGTTCGTTAGGCCGACGCCGCGGCACTCATGCTCATCGCTGTCAGATTTTCATGAAGGGTGGCGGTTTCGCGGGCTCCGGTATGGCGTAATACCTCTTGCGCCCACAGCGTCTTTGCACTCTCCGCGCAGGAGACATACACCAGAACTCCAAGATGCCGAAGTTGATCTTCATATCTCTCCGCTTCGTCTTCGGACAAGCCGAGGCCAACCAGGGTTCGCGCATTCCCGCAAAGGGCGGGTGCCTCTCTCGCCATGAGAGCGTGAAGGAAAGCCTGCGAGCGGATGAAAAAGCCTACGGTAGGAATCAATACGGCCCCGAAAGCCGAGAGCCAACCAATCATCCCAGCCATAGCCGCGCTGTCGTCCCGTTGCGAACTAAAAAGGCTAGCCTCACGAACAACCGAAGCGATCGGGTGCGCGGGGGAAAGCATCATGCAGATATCTTCGTTTTCGAATCCCGCTTCGTTCAGCGTATGAACTATGTCAGCCAAGGCGGCGTCTTTGTTGTAAATACCGTAGGCGGCTGCTGCGTTTACTGGCATGGGGGATGGCTCCACTTGCTGGCTTTAAAGGAACAGTACACTTCAGGAAAGGAAGATGGCACTCGGGTAAATCGTGTAGTTGAGAATACTTTGGTCACGTCCCGAGCGGCAGCGAACCGGGCAAGAGTTTCTCCGCATTGGGTATAAATTCGTTGTGCTGCGCCGCGGATATCTGCTAAGACGCTGGCATTAAAAGTGATATGCCGCTCGAAGCATGGCACGGTTTTTGCAAGGCGTAGTGGGAACTCAACTCGCTGCTCGGAGGTACGGCTGTGAAAAAGTTTTTGTTGCGTCTTTCGGTCGCTGCGGCGGTAACCCTTCTGGCTTTGGCTCTCGAATCATCGCTGCATGCGCAACAGGCCGATCACGACCCCGCTCCGGCGACTCCTCATCAAGCGGAATCATCCGCCCAGCAACAAGAAGCTCAGATGCCGGCTTCGGGCGATGCCACAACGCATGAACCTAAGACTTTCACGGGCCACGTTGTGAAGGAAAATCGCGAACTCGTCCTGAAGGACCCGGTCACGAAAGTGAGTTACAAGCTGGACGATCCGGCAAAAGCGAAACCGTACATCGGCAAGCAGGTGAAAGTAACCGGCAAGCTCGATATGAACAGCAACACCATCCAGATAGCGAGTATCGAGTTGCTCCCCTAAAAGTGTGGGCCGAATGAGCTTCTAAACGTGTGGGGCGAGAGGGCGGCCCTCGACAGCGTTGGGTTGACAAACTGGTGTCGCGAGAGTTGAAAACATGGCTTCTGAGCTGCAACCTAAATTTCGCTACGACGTTCCGACCGCAGTCACGTTCCTGATTTTTGGCATGGGAATGGGCTGGCTGCTGGCAATGTTGCGGATTCCCAAGTCCGAGCGCGCGACTGTCGTGCCCTTTCCCGCCAAGTCCCGCGCATCCTGAGTCCCGCGCATCCTGGGAAATTTGTGCTTTATAATAAAAGATTCGGCAGGCCATCCGAAGGCTACTGGGCAGCGTTCCCACTAGACAACGAGGCGCCTCCGGATCCTTGATCCGATGTCTTCTCCCACTCTCACGGAAAGCATAGTTGTTCGCGGCGCCCGCGTTCACAATCTCAAGAATGTAGATTTTGAGGTCCCGCATAATACCCTGACGGTGGTCACCGGGGTGTCGGGTTCGGGGAAGTCTTCTCTTGCCTTCGACACGATCTATGCCGAGGGTCAGCGGCGATATGTAGAGTCGCTCTCGGCTTATGCGCGACAGTTCTTGGAACGCATTGAGAAGCCCGATGCCGATTCCATCGACGGTATTGCACCGGCAGTAGCGATCCGGCAAAAGAACACAACCCGCAACCCTCGCTCGACGGTGGCAACCGCGACGGAAATCTACGACTATCTGAGATTGTTGTTCGCCAGGATTGGCCGCACTTATTGCGCAAAGTGTGGGCGCGAAGTGAAGAAAGACACAGTAGATGAGATTGCCGATACGGTCCTGGCGCTGAATCCGGGAACACGGGTTCAAATCGTCTTCCCTCTGAAGGCGACCGTTTCCGCTCTGCAGGATGCGGAGAAAGAACCTTTGCGCAAGCGCAAGTCCGGTAAGAAAGTTAGCGCACCGGATACGGGATTGACCGAGCAGCTTAAGGCTCGGCTTTTCGACCTGCGCAAAGCAGGGTTCAACCGGCTGTATCAGTCCGGTCAGGTATTTGAGTTTTCCACGCCGGAATCGCTACTGGATATTCGCTTTGACCAGCCGGTGTTTATGCTGGTTGACCGGCTCAGCATAGCGGCCGAGTCGCGTTCGCGCATCGTGGATGCTGTGGAGACGGCGTACCGCGAGTCGGGCGAAGTGATCTTTGACCTGCCGCCACACGACGATCAACCTGCGCGACAGATGCGGTTTGCTCAGCGCTTCGAGTGCAAGAGCTGCAATCTGCGCTACGAAGAACCTGAGCCGCGTCTGTTCTCCTTTAACAATCCTTACGGCGCGTGCGCGCGCTGCCAAGGATTCGGCAACACGATTGATTTTGATCTCGATCTCGTTATCCCAGACCAAGCAAAATCGCTGAGCGAAGGTGCGATCGATCCCTGGAACAAGCCGAAGTATCGGCCGGTGTTCGCGGAGATGAAACGATTTGCCAAACAAGTGGACATTCCGCTGGACGTGCCGTGGGCGGAGCTCGCCGAGGAACAACGGGAGCTCATTCTGGATGGTGATGGCAAATTTCTGGGGGTGCGCGGATTTTTTCAGTATCTGGAGCGGAAGAAGTACAAGCTGCATATCCGGGTTTTTCTAAGCCGTTATCGCGGATACTCGACTTGCCCGGAGTGCCGCGGCTCGCGACTTCGCCTGGAAGCCCGTCAGGTGAAGATCAATGCGAAAAACATTTGTGAGGTCTGCGGCATGACGGTAGAGGATGCAGCGAAATTCTTCGCCGGAGTGCAATTAACACCCGAGGAAATCGCGGTTGCTGAACGGCTGCTTCAAGAAATCCGCGAGCGTTTGTGTTTTCTGAACGACGTGGGATTGGAATATCTGACGCTCGATCGATTGTCATCGACGCTTTCCGGAGGCGAAGCGCAGCGTATTCAGCTTGCAACTTCGCTGGGATCACGACTGGTCGGCACACTCTATGTGCTGGACGAGCCATCGATCGGACTGCACAGCCGTGACACCCACCGATTGATTAAGATTTTGCACGATCTGCGCGATTTGGGGAATACGATCCTGGTGGTCGAACATGATCCCGACATCATGCGCACGGCAGACCGGATTCTCGATCTGGGTCCGGGAGCGGGAGAAAACGGCGGTAAGTTGGTGGCTGCGGGAACCTACGAGGAGATTTTGCGCAATCCGGCTTCGCTCACGGGCCGCTATCTCTCCGAGGATTTGCGCATTCAAGTGCCGACGGTTCGACGCCAGCCGGGAGTGCAGCAGATCAGGATAAAGGGAGTGCGTGCCAATAATCTGAAGGGCGTGGATTTCTGCATCCCACTAGGAATGCTGGTGGCGATCACGGGAGTTTCGGGTTCCGGTAAGTCGACGCTGCTGCATCAAGTTCTTTATCAGGCCCTATGCGAAAGCAAGAAACAACAAGTGGCAGGATCGACGCGCGGCTCGGCCACGTGGGAAAGTCTGGAGGGCGATCAGTTCATTGATGAGGTCGTACTCGTCGATCAATCTCCCATTGGGAGAACCCCGCGGTCAAATCCAGTGACTTATATCAAAGCGTTTGATGCCATACGCGAACTCTTCGCGTCGCTGCCCGGGGCCAAGAAGCGCGGCTTTGCTTCGGGACATTTTTCCTTCAACATTCCCGGTGGTCGCTGCGAGACCTGTCAGGGCGACGGAACGGTCACGGTGGAGATGCAATTTCTCGCCGACGTGGAACTCATCTGCGAGGAGTGCAAAGGCACGCGCTATAAAGCGCAGGTGCTCGAGGTTCGTTACCACGGCAAGAATATTCACGAAGTGCTGAGCCTCACCGTGAAGGAGGCGCTTAAGTTTTTTGCCGAAGTGCCCAAGCTTACCGAAAAGCTGTCTGTGCTGGAGGAAGTTGGGCTCGGATATTTGCGGCTGGGACAATCGGCTACAACTTTGTCGGGAGGAGAAGCTCAACGCATGAAGCTGGCTGCACACCTGCAGCCAGCAGCGCGGGAGATTGGCCGGCCAGCCGGAACGCGCCAGGATGAACTGCGCCGTCGCCGGCGTCTGCTTTACATTTTCGACGAGCCCACAACTGGACTGCACTTCGATGACGTCAGCAAACTACTGGCCGCCTTCCGCCGTCTTATCGATGCAGGCGGCTCCATCCTTGTGATCGAACACAACCTGGAGGTGATCAAGACCGCGGATTGGGTAATCGATCTCGGGCCGGAGGGCGGAGCACGCGGCGGAACGATCGTAGGAATGGGTCCGCCTGAGGTGATTGCTAAACTGCCATTCTCTTACACAGGGAAGTATTTGGCACGGCTGTTGAACGGTAAGAGGAATGGGTCGGTAACCAGCAATGAAGCATCGCGCGCTAATGCGAGCAAGTAGGCTTTTCACGATGTGCCTCGTGTGGCTGGCGCTGGGTTTGTATTCGACCGCGCAAGATGCGAGTACGGCTCCTACTCATTCAGCCCAGGCTAATTCGCCCCCGGCTGATTCGGCGTCCGAGAAAAAAGAATCGAGTTCTCACCGTTCCGTACACCACGTTCAGGTTCCGGTCGAAGATTCTCGGCCGCCGGAGCTAACCGAAGCGGAAGCGGCGATCGAAAAACAAGACTACGCGACCGCCGAACACCTTCTTCATATAGTGGTTGACCGGGAGCCCACGAGTTATGTGGCATGGTTCGATCTCGGCTTCGTCGAGAATGCCTTGGATAAAGTTGACGACTCGATCGCAGCCTATCGTAAGTCGGTTGCCGCCAAGCCCGACGTTTTCGAATCCAACCTGAATCTTGGGTTGCAACTGGCCAAGATCGGCCAGCGGGATGCGGAGAACTACCTGCGAGCCGCAACTCAACTGAAGCCCACCGGCCATGCGGCTGAAGGTCATTATCGGGCTTGGCTCGCGCTCGCGCAGACGATTGAACAGTCCAAGCCGGATGAGGCGCTCAACGACGTTCAGCAGGCCGCATCGCTTCGACCCAAAGAGGCTGAGCCCCACCTTTTGGCCGGCCAGCTTTTCGAACGGTCAAATAAGTTTGACGAGGCTGAACACGAGTACAAACAAACGCTCGCACTTGATTCGCTTTCATCGGATGCAGTGATGGGGCTGGCGAACATTTACATGCACGAGCGCCACTTTCCGGAGGCAGAGGATTACTTGCGCAGGTTGCGCTCTGGACATCCGAACTCCGCCCTGATTCATATTCAGCTGGGAAGAGTGCTGGCCGCCGAAGGCAAGACCGACGCTGCCGTGGCCGAATTGCAGGCTGGGATCCAAGCGGAACCGGGGAACGATGCTGCACAGCGGGATCTCGCCGATTTGTATGTCACTGCCGGCAAGAATGATCTGGCCGAGGCCAGCTACCGCGCCTTGCTCGAAGTTCATCCCGGAGAGGCCGAGCTTCATCGCCGTCTCGGTGAGGCTCTGCTGCCGCAAAAGAAGTTCACCGAAGCCCAACAAGAATTCACCACAGCGGTGAAACTCAAGCCTGACCTGGGAGAAGCGTATGGCGGCCTTGCCTTTGCCGCCGGGGAAAACAAACATTACGCGCTGGTAATTCGTGCGCTGGACGCCCGGGCCAAACTGTTGCCCGAAGTTCCCATCACATATTTCATGCGGGGATCGGCTTACGATCACCTACACGACCTCAAGAATGCTGCCGCCAGCTATCGCCTCTTCCTCAACAGCGCCCACGGGAAGTATCCTGATCAGGAGTGGCAGGCAAAACACCGGCTCGTTGCCCTTGAACCCAAGAAGTAGCTATGGAAGCGAACGGTACCCGGATGGCATGTTTCCAAGTATTGAGGACTGCGGCTGCAGGGTTAATGTTGGCGATGCTGGTTGCCCCTTGCATGCTGAGCGGGCGAGGTGAACCTACGATTGACGAGTTGAAGGCACGACTCGCTAGTACGAGCATCCCAGACCGGCCGGCTTTGTGCATTCGCATCTCGGAGCACCAACTGGATGAGGCGAACAGGTTCTATACGGCCGGCGATATCGAGAAATGGAAGGCCGCACTGGTTGATGTGCTCGCATTTGCCGAACTGGCGCGCGACTATTCGATTCAGTCGCACAAGCATGAAAAACAGAGCGAGATCGCCATCCGCAAAGAAACTCGCAAGCTGGCCGACCTCAAACACACTGTCTCTCACGACGATCAGGAGCAGGTGCAAAATACGGTCGACGGCCTGGAGAGAGCCCGGAACGATCTGTTGCTGGCAATGTTTCCGAAGGGCGGTAAGAAATGACGACATTCCGATTTCGGGGATCCCAGTTTCGAGCACCAATTTACCTGGGCGTAGTGTTGCTCGTGGCATCGGCGGCTTCGTCGCAGCAGCGCCGTGATCCTTTCACGCAGCCAGAGATCGATCAGATTCGCGATGTCAGCTGGGAGCCCCAGCAGCGTCTCGCGCTCTATGTAAAGTTTGCGCGAGCTCGGCTGGTTGCACTCGAACAGATGCGCAACGACCCTAAAACAAAGGATCGCGCCCAACAGACCCATGACCGGCTTGACGACTTCGTGCTGATCTACGATGAACTGAACGATAACATTGACACTTACATCGATCGAAAGAACGACATTCGCAAGCCGTTGAAGCTGATTATCGATGCCGACAGTGAGTTCCAGGCCAAATTGCTGGCCTTAAAGGAAGCAGCAGACGTCCCCGCTGACGAGGCAAAACAGTACGAATTTGTTCTCAGCAACGCCTTCGATACGTTGGACTCATCGACAGCAGACCACCGCAGGCTTTTGACCGAGCAAGAAGAAGCTGCGAAACATAAGAAATTCGCTAAAGCATCGGGTAACAAGTCGGAGTAAGCGTTCTGGCGGAAGACGACCCGGGGGCTGAAGCCCGACGGAGTATGGATGGTTTACGCGCCGCTGAAGCGCCGCTCATTTCGAAGCAGGGGGAAGCGCCTGACGCCAGCCTTTTCTTGGGACGAGCTTGCGATGAGTCTGTACGAATGAGCTTTGATGAATTTGTGCGAAACACATCGTGCTAATCTAGGCTCACTGTGCGCGAGGGACTTCTCGAAATCTTCCATGCGGAACACCGCCGACTGCGTCCCGGGAGTATCCCGCCGGAGTTGAAGGTTGAGTTTTTTGCTTTCGCGAACGTCAACAATACGATTCGCTTGCGGGAGGGGCAGCTTCTGGTCCGCCTTTCCGACTTGCTGGAAGGCGCGCCTGATGGGATTGTCCGTGCGATTGCTCACATCTTGCTGGCCAAGATGTATCGCAAGCCTATCGATCGTGGGCAAGCTGCCCGTTATCGAGAATATGTGGCAAGCCATGAAGTAGTGAACCAAGCAAATCTGGTGCGGCAGATGCGCGGACGCAAGAGACTGCATTCGCCCAAAGGCTGCGTCTACGATCTCGATGTCATTTTCGAGGAGCTGGACCGCCGCTTTTTCCATGGACTGCTGGGCCGTCCGCGCATGAGTTGGAGCCTGACGAAGACGCGCCGCATTCTCGGGCATTACGATCCAGCGCACAACGCGATCGTCATCAGCCGCGTCTTTGACCAGATTTCGGTTCCCCGCTATGCCGTGGATTACATCGTCTATCATGAAATGCTGCACTTGAAGCATCCGGTCAGGCTGCGCGGGAGCCGACGTTGCGTGCATTCAGCGGAGTTCAATGCCGAGGAGAAGTTGTTCCCGGAGTCGGAGCAGGCGGAGGCGTTTTTGAAACGGTTGTGAATTTGAATCGGTGAGCGCGCATTCTGACCGGCACCGCGAGAGCCGTTTAATCCCAGTTTTCCCCGTGTGATGCCGATCACGCGCGTTTGTGACGCCGCACATTGACGGTCCCGCCGCTCCCGGCATATCCTTAAAGTTGAAATTGAAATTCATTTTCAAAATGACGGCGATTCATTAGTGCTGCAAGCATTCATCATCACGTTGCGCGAAGGGGTTGAGGCGGCCCTGATCGTGGGTATCACGCTGGCCTATCTGGCAAAGATTGGCCGGAGCGATCTGCGCAAGACGGTCTATGCGGCGCTGGGCGCGGCTTTTCTCGGCAGTATTGGCGTGGCGATTGTAATTTCGCGGCTGAACTGGAATGAAGACGTGTTCGAAGGCTGGATCATGCTGGTGGCCGCCTTCTTTGTTGTCACCATGGTCATTTTCATGATGAAAACCAGCCGCAAGCTGAAAGGTCAAATCGAAAGCAGAGTCGGCCTGCTCGCGGGTAACGACGCCTGGATCGGGCTATTTTTCTTTGTGTTCTTAATGGTGCTGCGCGAGGGCGCCGAGACTGTGCTCATCCTGTCGGCAGTTTCTCTAAACTCAACGGAACTGATGAGCTTTCTGGGCACGCTGTTAGGGGTGCTTGCTGCAATTGCTTTTGGCGTGATGTTCGTGAAGGGTAGCGTACGGATCAATTTGCCGAGGTTTTTCCGGGTCACAACCGCAATTCTGTTTCTGGTGGCAGTGCAGCTGGTGATTTCAGGTTTGCACGAGTTATCGGAGAGCGGCGTACTTCCATCTTCGAAGCGCGAGATGGCGATCATTGGACCGATTGTGCGCAACGATCTCTTCTTCTTCGTCCTAATATTTGCTCTGGCGGCATTGATGGTCTTGTTCGATGCCAAGCGCCGACAGCCCATCCCTGAATTCGCTTCCTCGGCTGAGCGCCGCAAGGCAACCTGGACGGCTCGCAAGGAGCGCTTGTGGATGGCATCGGTCTATATCTTTTCGTTCCTTTTTATCTCGACGATCACCGCCGAGTTCGTGTACGCCAAGAGCCAAAGCGCACTCTCACCGGCGACCGAAGTCATCTTTACGAACGGGCAACTGAAGATTCCTCTTTCCCAGGTTTCCGACGGAGACTTGCACCGCTATCAGGCGGAGGAGAACGGCACCCCGATTCGCTTCTGGCTCTATCAGAGACCGGATGGAAAAATCGCCACTGTATTCGACGCCTGCCAGATCTGCGGAGCGGTTGGATTTTACAAATCAGGCAGCGGGGTTGTCTGCAAGAACTGCGCTGCTCCAATCAATCCGCAGTCGGTGGGCACCGCTGGTGGGTGCAATCCGATTCCTCTGAAGGCGGTCGAGACCACCGATTCAGTGATCATTCAAGAGGCGGACATCGCGGCCGGAAGCCGCGTGTTCGAGAAGCAGTAGAGAATGTTCGCACGGCTGGTCTACGAATCCTTCCGGCGTCAGAAGCGGCGCAAATTGCTGGCGGGTGCGGCCATCACACTAGGAGTGACGGTGGCAACCGCGATGATCGCCGTCGCCACCGACATTGGCGACAAAATTAATCGCGAGTTGCGCACTATTGGCGCCAACCTGGTGGTGACTCCGCAGGAAGATACGCTGGATGTGGAAATTGGCGGCATTAATCTGAAGCCGCCGAGCGACGGCGCTTTCTTGAACGAAACCGACCTGCCAAAGATTAAGGGTACATTTTGGCACAACAACATCACCGGATTTGCGCCGATGTTGCCGGTAAACGTTACGCTCGAGCGGGAAGGTAGAGAAGATAACATCACCTTGCTCGGCACTTATTTCGCCAAGCAAATTTCCTTTGGCAAGGAGAAGTTCACGACCGGTGTGCGCTCGACTTACCCGTGGTGGAAGGTTTCCGGAATGTGGCCCGAGGACGCTTCGCGCGATATTTTGCTTGGAGAGCGGCTGGCGACAGCTCTTTCCGCAAAAGCCGGCGACGAACTTACGCTCTCCGGTCGCCCATTGCGCGTAAGTGGAATTCTCTCCACCGGCGGTGCAGAAGACGATCAGGTCGTCGCTCCGATTGCTCTGGCCCAGCAGATTCTTGGCAAACCCGGCGCGGTTCGCCGCGTCTACGTCAGCGCACTGACTAAGCCCGAGGATGCATTGGCGCGCCGCGATCCCAAGGGCATGTCCGGTGCAATTTACGACCGCTGGTATTGCTCGCCGTATCCGCAATCGATTGCCTTCCAGCTACAAGAGGCAATTCCCAACTCGCACGCCGAACAGATTCGACAGGTGGCGCAGAATGAAGGCGCCGTGCTCACGCGCATCGAGGGACTTGTATTCCTGGTGACGTTGGCGGCGCTCGTTGCCTCAGCACTCGCGGTTTCTGCAGCCATGGCCACTTCCATCTTCGAACGCCGCGCGGAGGTGGGCCTGATGAAGGTTCTGGGCGCCGGAAAACTCGGGGTAGCGTCCGTATTCTTTGCTGAAGCTGCGCTACTCGCCTTGATCGGCGGCTTCGTGGGGTTCGTCGCTGGAGGATTGCTGGCCCACCAGATCGGGCGCTCCATCTTCAATTTGCAGATCACGATTGCACCTGTGCTGCTGCCGGTCATCCTGGCGGTGGCGGTGATGGTCACGTTTGCCGGAAGTGCTGTCGCCATCCGCAAAGCCGTGAGCCTGGACCCGGTGCATGCGCTGCGGGGTGAGGTGTGAAAGCGAGCGCATCTCATTCCGCACAGCTGATGGCGGGCCGGACGCAATCGACGCACACTTCCATGTTTCTTAGGATGCTGGTGCGTGCTGCCATGCTTCGCCGCGGCCGTGCGGCATCGGCTCTCCTTGCCATGGCGGTGGCAGCGGCAGTGGCGACTGCAATGTTGAATCTCTATGTGGATGTGCAAGCCAAATTGCGCCGCGAGTTTCGCAATTATGGCGCGAACATTGTTCTGGTTGGAAAAGACGGCGCCTCCCTTCCGGCGGATGCGCTCTCGCGGGTGGAATTCGTTCTTCGAGGACGCGGGGTGGCTGCGGCTTTTGCCCTGGTGGTGGCGCGGACCAGCGATGGTCGACCGGTGGTTGTTGCAGGCACAGATTTCGAGAGGGTTCGGCAACTCGACCGCTATTGGTCGGTGAACAACTGGCCTTCGGCGACGCGACAGGCGCTGGTCGGCGTACGCGCGCTGCCTGTTGTCTCGCCGAACAACCAGCCATTCAGCCTCACCTTTCAGGGAAAAAACATTCAGCTTACAAGCGCCGGGACGGTGCAGACGGGTGCTGCAGAAGACAGCCGCGTCTATCTTTCTTTGCCGGATTTTGTTTCCTGGACAGCAGTGCAACCGTCTACGATCGAGGTTGCGGCCATCGGTTCAACTGAAGAAATCACGGCCATCATGCGCGCGATTGAACAAGCGATTCCGGCAGCAGCGGTCCGTCCGGTTCGGCAGATTCTGGAAGGCGAAGCCCGCGTGCTGGGTAAGACTCGCGCCACGCTGCTCGCGGCAACCGCGCTCATCATTCTAACCGCTGCGCTGTGCGTGGTCGCCACGCTGATGGGATGGGTTTTCGACCGCCGGCGCGACTTTGCGATCATGAAAGCCTTGGGCGCGTCGAATCGCTTGCTCCATGGATTCTTTGCCGCTGAGGCGGCAGCTCTGGGCGCGGCCGGCGCAGTCATTGGATTTGTTCTGGGCATCAGCATCGCGGCATGGATTGGCCGGGTTAACTTTCACGCTGCGGTGGTTCCACGTTTCAGTGTTCTACCCTTGGTTCTGGCTGGTAGCATGCTCGTAACGCTACTTTCGGCCATCCTGCCGATTTCGTTATTGCGGAAGGTGCAGCCGGCGGTCATCCTGAGGGGAGAGTGAAATGATTCAGATCAAGAACGTAACCAAGCTCTACCCCGCCGCGGGAAACGAAGATGGGAATCGGGGAGGGGTTCGGGATGGGAGAAACAACAGCGTCATCCACGCCCTGGATAATATCTCGCTACATGTTGTGCAGGGAGAGTGGCTGTCGATCATGGGACCATCGGGTTCGGGCAAATCGACCCTGGTAAATCTGATTGGATGCCTCGATCGGCCAAGCTCGGGCGAAATCTGGCTCGACGGTCAGAATGTGGCCGGCATCTCTTCCAGCGAATTGAACCGCGTGCGCGCTGAAAAGATTGGGTTCATCTTCCAGCAATTTCATCTCATTCCATTTTTGACCGCCGTCGAGAACGTGATGCTGGCGCAGTATTTCCACAGCATGACCGATGAGAAAGAGGCGATTGAAGCTCTGACGCGCGTGGGCCTGGGTGATCGCGCCCATCATCTGCCCTCGCAGCTATCGGGCGGTGAGCAACAGCGCGTCTGCATCGCACGGGCCTTGATTAATGATCCGAAGATTATTTTAGCGGATGAACCTACGGGCAATCTCGACGCGATCAACGAAGAGAGAGTGCTGCGTCTGCTGCGCGAGTTTCATCAGCAAGGGCGAACAATTGTGATGGTCACACACGATCCGGTGGTGGCGCGACTCGCCGACCAGCGCATCGAGTTCCATCACGGCAAAATCGCTTCGCAGGAAGTCTTCGCGATGGCCGACGAGGAGCAGTTCGACGAGGTGCTCGAGGAACTCTGGGTGCTGGGCGAGCACGGCGAGATCGCTGAGGTCGAGCGCATGGAAGTTCACGGCGCGCTGCCGGTCAGCCTGGCGATTGAGAAGATGATTCAGATGGGTCTGGTGGTTTCTATGCCGCATCCGCCGCTGGCCCACGGCCACAAGCCCTTCACAAATCCCTGTCACGACGCGCTCAAGCCCGTGGCCGCGTCCCTGGGCGACGGCACGCTGATCGTGGAGCTCACGCCCCGCGGACGCGAGCGCGCGGCCAACATCATCCGCCGGCATCGGTTAGCCGAGCGCCTGTTCACGGATAGCCTAGCCATGGACAGCGAATCCGAAATCGAACAGCAGGCTTGCAAGTTCGAGCACATTCTCTCGCTGGAAGCTACCGACAAGATCTGCACCTTCCTAGGACATCCGCGCACATGCCCGCATGGCGCACTCATCCCGCCGGGCGAGTGTTGTGGAAGAGATCTGGATTCAACTCGAATCGCGAGATCGAGCAACCACACTCGCTCATAGACTCCAGCGGATATGACCATGCGGCGACCCACCATCGGTGTGTTCGACTCCGGCTTCGGCGGCCTTACCGTTCTTAAGGCTTTAGTTGAGCTTGTTCCGGATGCCGAATACGTTTACTTTGGCGACACGGCCCGGCTCCCCTACGGATCGAAGTCTGTCGAAACCGTGGCCCGGTATGCCATAGAGGCTGGGCGTTTCCTTGAATCCCATTCCGCAGAGTTCCTGGTCATCGCCTGCAATACGGCAACGGCTCTCGCTCTCGATCGCATAACTGCCGCAGCCGGCGTACCCGTAGTTGGCGTTGTGGAGCCCGGCGCGGAAGCGGCTGCGACGGCCAGTCGAAACCGACAAGTCGTTGTGATCGGCACTGAAGCCACGGTGAGCAGCCACGCCTATCGCAAGGCACTTGCGGCGCGCGGCGTCGAGACGCGGGAAAAGGCCTGCCCGTTGCTGGTGCCCTTGGTCGAAGAAGGATGGGTTGATCATCCAGTCACCGAGGAAGTTGCGCGAATCTACCTGGCTGAGGCCTTTGCCGACGGCTTCCGCGAGGCGGACACCCTTGTGCTCGGCTGTACGCACTACCCGCTGCTGAAGCCGCTGCTGCATCGCGTGGCGCCGGATCACGTGAGCATTGTGGATTCCGCCGAATCTACCGCCCACGCGGTCGCCGCTCGGCTGCAGAATCTTCTCTTGCCCGCCCCTGTTGTCCTGGAGGAACGTCGCGCCGTCCCGCGGCTCAAGTTCTTTGCCACCGATTCCGTGGAGAAATTCCGGAGGCTGGGCGAGCGCTTTCTGGGACATTCCATCGAAGGAGTGCAGCATGTGGACTTGCAAGAATGAGCGGCTCGTCGGGGAGAGACCGCCGAACGTTTACCGATCCCGGACACCGCAGCAAGAGCCACGCTTTTGAAAAAGTATCCCGGCCAGTTCCCTTTGCGCGCAAGAATCGGATAGCGCACTCCGCCGGCGCAAAATTATTGTGTCTCAGCAGTCCGGCGCTCAATCCAATCGAGAACGTTCCGCCCACACACGATGCATCCTCTCGACCATGTCATCTGGAAGGCGCTGACAACACGGCAGGCTCAATTCGCGGAGCGCCATGACCAAGCCTGCAGATTTATTCCGGAGGTTGCTTCGTTGGCTGCGTTTCTCGAACCCACAGCAAGAGGGTACGAGTCTCTAGCAGGATTGGTCGAAGCAGGCAAGACCGTCGCCCTATCTCTGGACGAACCGTACGAACCGCGCCAGGGATGGAAGCTGGTTGCCGCCGCGCCGATGCCGCAAATGGTTCACGAGGGCGGCCTCCCGGATGTTTCATCTGATGCTGACCATGAGATCGTCGAGCTCGGCGCAGCAGACATATCCGAGATGATGGCGCTCACAGCCCTCACTAAGCCTGGCCCTTTCAACAAGCGTACTTACGAACTCGGTACATACCTTGGAATTCGGCGCGAAAAGAAACTAATCGCGATGGCCGGCGAGCGGCTGAAAGTCACGGGCTACACGGAAGTGAGCGCAGTCTGCACCCACCCTGATCACGTCGGCCACGGATACGCCCGCGTCCTGATGAGCGAGATTATGGCGCGCATCTACCGCTGCGGGGAAATACCATTTCTTCATGTGCGGGGAGATAATGTGCGAGCGATAGAGCTGTATCGAAGCCTGGGTTTTGGACAACGACTCGTGTCGCAGCTTGCGATACTTCGGAAGCTCGAATCTTAACTGAGAATCGACCCCCCGTGCGCCTCAGTACAGGTGGAAATCTACTTCTACGGCAATCTCCACGGCTACGTCGTGGCCGTCTTTCTTGCCGGGCTCGAACTTCCAGTTCTTGACCGACTCAATGGCTTTCTCATCCAGCCCCATGCCAAGGGCGTTGAGGACGCGGATTCTCGTGGGGCGTCCTTGCTCGTCGACCACCAAGCCCAGCACGCACGTCCCTTGGTACTTCGCCTTGCGCGCTTCTTCGGAAAATTCAGGATCGGTCTGATAAATAACGCGCGGTGCAGTCACTCCACGCCCGGGACGGAAGACGCCGCCACCGATGCCACCGCCGAATCCAGGCCCCACGCCGGCTCCCGTGCCGGAACCGACACCCCCGCCGGAACCGGAACCGATACCGCTACCCGAACCCGTACCGTTTGAAGGAATAATCGCGGAGGACTTCGGGTCGCCCAGGTTCGGCATATTATTCATCGCCACCTTGATGTCAGGCGGCACAATTACGGTGGGCTCAACTGCCAACTTCGGATTGAGATTACGAATCACCGCGGCCGGGGGCGTAATTTGCTGCATCGAGAATTTTGGCAGCCGTCCCTTTGAAGCTTGCAACACATCCTTATCGCCACCGCCGCCGCCGCCGCCAGCCTGCGTCTTAGCGGGCTTCATCGAATAATCACCGGGATCGATCAATGTCGTTGTGCTGGTGGGTTTGGCTGCGACCTGGGTAACAATGCGCCGTCCGAGGATCGTGCCGCCAATAATCAATCCGATCACGATTACGTGCGCGACCGTCGAACCCAAGGCCCCGTTCTTTTTGTAGTTGTAGAAGCCCCAGATATCCTTTACCGGGACGGGCTTCGATTCCAGTTTGAGTGGCGGAAGTTTCTTGGGAAAAAAGAACTCGTCCAAGCCACGGAAGAGCGACTTCCATAGCGGTTCGAAAGTGTCGGGAGCCAGGAGGAGGTGAAGTTCGGGCTCGTTGCCAAGGTTCGGATTGACTTCTGGGGATGCCATTATTTCCCGGTTCGGATCTGCCTCATGAGTATTGGAACAAGCTTTCTTCCCAACCGATGCCCCTTACACAGATGAGCAGTCTTTCCGGCAAGTTGCCTGATTTAACTTTAATCCAAGTTCCAATCTTGGTTTCCAGATTCGGGTTTTGCCGCCCTCACGGACGAGACCGATTCCAGTACGCTGGCTTCTTCTAAAATTGTACCTCTTCTGCGTCGTTTTACGTAGTGTATTTCGAAGTGACTGTAGCGGGCGTCTCGTGTCGCTGCCGGAAGACAAATCCCAACACTCTCTGTCGCATGGACGTTGTCACTTCCTTGTCCCTATAATGAAAAGATTCAATCATTTGGGAGAGTCCAACCGAGTGCAGCTCGAACTGAAAGCGACCATCAATCTGCCGAAAACCGCCTTCCCCATGAAGGCAAATCTGCCTCAAAACGAGCCCAAAATCCTGGCCCGGTGGGAGGAGACCCGGATCTATGACCACATCCGGCAGGCCCGCAAAGGTTCGCCTGCCTATATTTTGCACGATGGGCCTCCTTACACCAGCGGCCCGATCCACCTGGGAACAGCGCTGAACAAGTGCCTGAAGGATTTCATCGTCAAGTCGAAGACAATGTCGGGCTTCGATGCGCCCTACGTGCCGGGCTGGGATTGCCACGGCCTGCCAATTGAGATCAAGGTCGACAAGGAACTGGGCGGCAAGAAACTGCAGATGCGCCCCATCGACGTGCGCGCGGAATGCCGCAAGTACGCCCAGAAGTTTCTCGAACTACAGCGCCAGCAGTTCAAACGGATCGGCGTTTTTGGCAGATTTGACCGGCCGTATGCCACGATGACGCCGCAATATGAATCGGTAGTGCTCTCGACTTTTTTTTCTTTCTACGAAAATGGATTCGTTTATAAGGGCCTGCGCGCGGTCTATTGGTGCATGCACGATGAGACCGCCCTGGCCGAGGCGGAAGTCGAGTATGAGAATCACACCAGCCCCACCGTTTGGGTGAAATACGGCTTGCTCGACGATCCCGCAAAGATCGATCCCGCACTCGCGGGAAAGGAAGTTTCGACCATAATTTGGACGACCACTCCCTGGACTCTGCCCGCATCAATGGCGGTGGCCTTTCATCCGGATGAGGACTACGTCGCCTTGGAGTCCGGCGGTGAAGTCTATGTTGTGGCGTCGAAGCTGGCAAACGATGTCGCGGAGAAATGCAATCTTTCTGCTCCACGCGAACTTGCGCACTTCGCCGGCCGAAAGATAGAGCGGCTGAACTTCCAGCATCCGTTCCTCGATCGTAAGATACTCGGCGTCCTGGCTGACTACGTCACTATGGACACTGGAACCGGCGTGGTGCACACTGCACCTTCTCACGGCGCTGAGGACTTCATGACTGGCGTGAAGTACGGCCTCGACGCCACCAGCAACGTCGACGAAAAAGGCATTCTGCGCAACGGCCTGCCCGAATATACCGGCAAACGCGTGTGGGATGCGAATCAGCCGATCATCGACCTGCTCAAGAGCCGCGGTGCTTTGCTTCATGCGGAGAAGACTGTGCACTCTTATCCGCACTGCTGGCGCTGCCATAACCCTGTTATCTTCCGCGCGACTGAGCAGTGGTTTATCTCAATGGAAACGCCCATGCCAGGCGGCAAAGCGAACGATGATACGTTGCGCAGCCGCACGCTCGAGGAAATCAAGCACGTGAAATGGGACCCGGCTTGGGGTGAAGAGCGACTTTCAAACATGCTCGCCACGCGGCCTGATTGGTGCATCTCGCGCCAGCGCGTGTGGGGCGTTCCGATCGCCGTTTTTCTCTGTGAGAGCTGTGGGAAGCCACTCAATGACCCTGCCACGAACCGTAAGGTCGTCGAACTCTTCGCCCGTTCCGGCGCCGATGCCTGGTTCACAGCGGAGTCTGACACGATTCTTTCCGCAGGCACGAAGTGCCCGCACTGCGGGAGCACGAAGTTCGAAAAAGAGACCGATATCTTCGATGTGTGGCTCGAGTCTGGCGCGAGCTATCTCGCGCTGGTCGGCGATGAGCCGACGTATCCCTGGCCTTCAGACCTCTACCTGGAAGGAGGCGACCAATACCGCGGCTGGTTTCAGTCGTCTCTTCTTTGCGCTATGGGTACGCACGGTACGCCACCGTATAAGGGCGTAGTCACGCCGGGATGGACACTCGACGAAAAAGGCCAGGCGCTGTCGAAGTCGCGCGGCAACGACGTTGACCCAGTTGATATCGCGGGACGCATCGGTGGAGAAGTGGTGCGGCTTTGGGTGGCGTCGGTCGACTTCCGTGAAGATGTGGTTGGCTCCGAACGCCTGATGCAGACCGTCGCGGAGAATTATCGGAAGATTCGCAATACATTCCGATACATTCTGGGCAACCTTGGAGACTTCGATCCGCTGACCGACGCCGTTCCCTTTGAAAGGATGGAAGCGCTCGACCAGTACATGCTTTGCCAGACTGCGGCTTTCGCATGCGATGTGCGCGCCTCCTACAATGAGTTCGCATTCCACAAGATTTATCATCGGCTCAATCATTTTTGTATTGTCGATCTGAGCGCGTTTTATTTTGATGTGCTGAAAGATCGGTTGTATATCTCGGCGCCAAAGTCGCAGGGACGCCGGAGTGCGCAGACCGCGATCTGGCGTATCGGCGAGGCGCTGGTGCGCTTGCTCGCACCGATCATGAGTTTTACGTCGGAAGAAGTGTGGAACTATCTGCCGAAGAGCACGGGGCGTTGTGAGAGCGTGCACCTCGCGCTGTTTCCTTCAGAGGCGGAAACTCTGGGCGCTGCAAACAGCGCCAACAAATCCTGCGATGATAAGTCGGGGCAGGATTGGGCCACGCTTCGCGCGGTGCGCGATGAGGTTCTCAAGGCGCTGGAACAGGCGCGTAACAGCAAACTCATCGGTACCGGGCTCGAAGCGCAGGTCCACCTAGCTGCGCCCGATCCGGTTTATTCGCTTCTCGCTGAGTACGCCGATCAACTCCGCTACCTGTTTATTGTCTCGGCGGCGAAGCTTACGCAGGCGTCCGGCAATGGTACGGGCGGAGTTCACGTTGAGGTAAAAAAAGCGGACGGATTGAAGTGCGAGCGTTGCTGGAACTACTCAACGCGAGTCGGAGAAGATAAGACGTATCCGACAGTATGCGAGCGTTGTAGCGCCGTGCTCAAGGAAATCGGAGCGTCCTAGTTCGCTTGGAGTGGGGACGCGCTCTCGAAATTCAGCGCTGCAGGCGGGCTGATCATGATGGATGTACGCGCTCCTCGGCTTTCCTCAGGACAGGCTGTGAATGCGTGCGCTGATGCGAAGTTCTGGCAGCGATCGGGGGACCTGTGAATTGGCGCAAACTCCGGACGTTTCTGCTGACGGTATTGATTCTGTGTCTCATCCCCGCCACACGCTACTATCAGATCGATGTTCCCCTGGTGCGGTTTTTGAGAGGATCGCACCACGTTGACCCGCTCTCTCTTCACCTGGCTGGAGAGTTTGTCGAGAACAATCTTGGAACCGAACAGGATCCGGATGGTTCCGTCACCGTGCGGATGATCGCGCAGCAATATCTTTTTGTACCGCACTGCATCCTGGTTCCTGCCGGCGTTCCGGTCCACCTTCGCATCACCAGCGCCGACGCCGTGCACTCCCTCATCTTCAACGGCGCAAACTATGCGGTAAAGGTTCTGCCGGGCACGATCAGTGAGGCGCAACTCCAGTTTCCCGCTCCCGGTGAATACAAGACAGTGTGCCGCGAGTTTTGCGGAGCGGGCCACTACGCCATGCGATCCGAGTTGAAGGTTGTGCCGCGCGACCAGTTCCCGGCTTTGCGTGCGGATGAAAGGGGAAACTGTGTGGCGCAATAATCCGCTCTCACATTTGCGACAAAGCTTGGCGTGGCGATCGAGCGGTGTGATCACAGCATTTGGTCTGCTTGCCGGGGTCTTGGCAGTTTCACTTCTTCTGGCGGCTCGCGACAATCCGGCGGAGCGAATTCCCTCCTACGTGGCGTGGACGCCGGAGACGATAGCCGCAGCGTCGAGCGGGGATGCATTTCGTGGGATGCTGCTGGCGAAGCGCTGCGATCACTGCCATGGGTCGGAGGGCTTCAGTTCCGCCGGTTACACCCCGAATCTCGCCGGCATGGACAGGCTTGCCATCTGGAAACAACTGGAGGATTTCCGGGCGCACAAACGGCTCTCGCGGACCATGGGGCCGATCGCGGAATCTCTTGCTTCTCGTGATGTGGCGGATGTGGTCGCCTATTATGCCAGGCTACCTGTCTTCCAGGATCCCCAGGACAACAGAGTTTTTCCTCAGAACCGGCCCGAGGAGCAGCATGCTGCCATTGCATCGCATTTAGTTTCTTTTGGAGACGGAGAGCGCGGCATTCCGCCCTGCCAGACCTGTCATGGACCGGTCGCCTATCGTCCAGGAGTTCCGTCACTTGCGACCCAGAACGCTGAGTACGTTCTGAACCAACTCCAGGCGTTCGCGAACCGAAGCCGAGCCAATGACATCAACGAGCCCATGCGCACGATCGCTGCTCTTCTCAGTGAGGACGAGCGGCACGCGCTGGGGGAATATTACGGATCGGGTCTGGGCCTGCAGCCCGGAAGCTCAAAGTGATCAGACCTAAGGGGCGAATGGGGTCATTGAGGAGAAGGCTGCTACCGCATCCCTAAAAACGCTCTGTCGCCCAAAATCGATTCCCCCAAGAAAATTTGAGCACCGGCTTTTGCCGAAGCCCGACCGCCGGCTACCGCAATTCTTCCATCGCCTGCTCGAGCGCTTCCCTGCCCGGCCTGGTCAAGGATTCGGGCAGCGTAGCCAGCGGCTGATCAACCATATTTAGCATGTCGAGGAAGTTCGGCGATTTCGGGTTGACGTAAAACAGTCCTGTTAATACTTCGCCCTTGTCGTGCGCTTCGGTCAGGCGCGTAATGGCTTGGATCCGGTCGGTCGGGTCGTAGTCTTCCTCGAGCTTCCGCAAGTGGAGGTGAGAGCCGTCGTGCATGGTTATGTTGACCGTTGTTCCGGGATCGTATTCGACGTCGATCTCTTCAAAGTGCGGGACAAAGTTCATTTCCTGCAAGGTTTCTTCGTGGTCTTTCACGTATTTGTAAGACTTGGTCGAGCCCTCGTGATCGTTGAAGGTGACGCACGGAGAGACTACATCGAGCATCACAGTGCCATCGTGAGCGATCGCGGCTTTGAGCATGGTGCTCAACTGTCGCTTATCGCCGGAGAACGAACGGCCGACAAATGTGGCGCCGAGTTGGATGGCGAGCGTGCACGTGTCAATCGGAGGAAGATCGTTGAGCACGCCGGATTTCAGCTTTGATCCCAGATCGGCTGTGGCCGAGAACTGGCCTTTGGTCAGGCCATACACTCCGTTGTCTTCGATGATGTAGATGATGGGGAGATTGCGGCGCATGAGGTGAACGAATTGTCCGATGCCGATCGAAGCCGTGTCGCCGTCGCCGCTCACGCCCAGGGCAATCAGATTGCGATTGGCCAGCATCGCTCCCGTGGCCACCGATGGCATGCGTCCGTGCACCGAGTTGAAGCTGTGCGAACGATTCATGAAATAAGCCGGACTCTTCGAGGAGCACCCAATCCCGCTCAACTTCGCCACACGCTCGGGCTTTACTCCCATGTCGTACATGGCCTCGATGATGCGCTCGGAGATGGCGTTATGACCGCAGCCGGCGCAGAGAGTAGTCTTGCCGCCCTTGTAGTCGAGGACGCTGAGCCCGATGTGATTACTTTTGGGTTCGGCAGGGGTGGTAGCCATTATTTGCCCTCCATCGTGCTTAATTCGTCGGTGACCGAGCGCGCATCGAGCGGCAGTCCGTCGAGATGGCTGATGCTGCGCAGGCGCGTGGTCAGTTCCGCTCTCAAATCGAGCTTCAGCAGGCTGAGCATTTGCGCGTCGCGGTTCTGTTCCACCACATAGATGCGCTCGTGCTGCTCGATGAAATCGTGCACTTCGCGTGTAAAGGGATAGGCCCGTAGCCGCATGTAGTCGGTCTCGATCGAATATTCGCCGCGCAATTGATCGCGGCTCTCGATGATCCCCCAGTGCGATGTTCCGTATGCGATGATTCCGATTTTTGCATTCGTACCTTTGGCAATCTCCGGCCGCGGGACAAAGGAACGCGCGGTTTCGAACTTACGGTTGAGGCGCTCCATGTTGTCTTCGTAGTCGTCGGGGCGCTCGCTGTAGTTGGATTTATCATTGTGGCCGCTGCCTCGCGTGAAATAGGCGGCGGCCGGATGATCGGTCCCAGGCAGCGTGCGATATCCCACGCCGTCGCCATCCAAGTCTTTGTAGCGTGCGAATCCGCCAAGCTTTGTCAGTTCTTCCTTGTCGAGCACTTTGCCGCGCTTGATCGGTGTGGTCGGATACTCGAAAGGATCGGACATCCAGTTGTTCATCCCGAGATCAAGATCGGACATGACGAAAACCAGCGTTTGAAATTGCTCCGCCAGATTGAAGGCCTCCGATGCCATGCTGAAGCATTCGGTTACCGAGCATGGAATCAGCATGATGTGCTTGGTATCGCCGTGCGAAAGGAAGGCCGTCGCGAGAATGTCGCCCTGCGAAGTGCGTGTCGGCAAGCCGGTGGAGGGCCCGACGCGTTGAATGTCCCAAATCACTCCCGGAATTTCGGCGTAATAAGCCAGGCCGGCGAATTCAGACATTAACGAGATACCGGGACCCGCAGTGGCCGTCATGCTGCGTGCACCCGCCCAGCCCGCGCCGATCACCATGCCGATTGCAGCCAGTTCGTCCTCCGCCTGGACAATCGCGAAGGTCGCTTTACCGTCGGGACCGATGCGGTGCTCCTTCATGTACTCGATCATCGTTTCCACCAGCGAAGACGAGGGGGTGATCGGATACCATGTGACGACCGTGCATCCGGCAAACATGCAGCCGAGCGCTGCGGCGGAGTTGCCGTCGATGATGATCTTGCCCGCAGTCTTGTTCATGCGCTCGATGTAGAACACTCCGCGTTTCTGCAGGCTGGCCTTGGCGTAGTCGAATCCCGCCTGCGCGGCGGCAAGATTCAGGTTGGCGGCCTTCACCTTCTTTGCGAACTGCTTGCGGATCGCCTTCTCGACCTCGCCCATCTCGACTTCGAGGAGTTGAGCGACCACGCCGACGTAAACCATGTTCTTGACCAATTTTCGCAGCTTGGCCTCAGGGCACACCGCCGCGACCAGTTTGTCGTAAGGGACCGAATAAAAGACCAAATCGTTGCGCAGCTTGTCCAGGGCCAGGGGTTGGTCATAAAGTACGGAAGCGCCCGGCGCCAACGACATCACATCGTCTTCGGCAGTTTCAGCATTCATCGCAACCAAAAAATCGATTTCCTTTTTGCGGCCGATGTAGCCGTCCTTGTTGGCGCGAATCGTATACCAAGTGGGGAGGCCGGCAATATTTGAAGGAAATAGATTCTTGCCCGAAATCGGCACTCCCATCTGAAAGATGGCTCGCAACAAAACCGTGTTCGAACTCTGCGAGCCCGAGCCGTTCACGGTCGCAACCTGAATGCTCATGTCGTTGACAATGCGCTTCCGCCCCAACAGCCCGCCTGTACCTTGAGGCGCAACATCCGTTGTAGCCATCCCAACACCTTCCTTCGAATTATGCGGCGGAATGGTCCGCCCGAATTGATCTTGAGGGGAACAGATAATTATACGGCGGCAGGCCTTCCCTCAGCACGCCAAATTGCCCGCCGCAAACCGCGAGGAACCTATTTGGGAACGAGAAGGATCGCCCGGACTCAGGATTCAGTCTTGAAGAACTGGGCCATGGTCCGGAATTTATTATATCGTGACACGATCAAATCGGAGGTCGGGATGTTCTTCAATTCGGAAAAGTGCTTCTGCAAACTGACGTCGAGCAAATTGGCTGCGGCTTCGTAATCGCGGTGCGCGCCGCCTTCGGGCTCTGGCACGATATCGTCGATGCAGCCCAGTTCGCTGAGGTCCGTGGCCGTAATGCGCATGGCCTCAGCCGCCAGCTCTTTCTTCGTGGCATCTCGCCACATGATAGCGGCACAGCCCTCGGGTGAAATCACCGAGTAGATCGAATTTTCCATCATGAGCACGCGGTCGGCTACGGCGATCGCCAAGGCACCGCCGCTTCCGCCCACCCCAATGACCGTCGCAATGATGGGCACTTCAAGTCGCGCCATTTCGCGTAGATTGTGGGCAATGGCCTCGGCTTGGCCACGCTCCTCGGCGTGAATGCCAGGATAGGCGCCGTCGGTATCCACGAGTGTGAAAATCGGCCTACGGAATTTCTCCGCGACCTGCATGATGCGCAAGGCCTTACGATAGCCCTCCGGGTGCGGGGTCCCAAAATTGCGGTAGACGCGCTGCTTCATGTCCCGCCCCTTTTGGGTGCCGACGACCAAGATCTCGTCGCCGTGAAAACGAGCCATGCCGCAGATAATCGACGCGTCGTCCCCAAAGCTGCGGTCGCCATGAATCTCGCTGAAGTCGGCGAACAGCCGTTCGATGTAATCGAGCGTCTGGGGACGCTGGGGATGACGTGCCAGCTCCGTTTTCTGCCACGCGGTCTGCGATCCCTTCATCTCCTCCCTCAGGATGTGGACGCGCTCATGAAGTTCCGCAAGCTGACGATGAGTGTCTTCATTCTGCCCCGGAGAGGCCTCGATTGACGCCACCTGCCGCTCAATCCGCTCCAATTCTTGTTGCGCCTTCTGGATTGCTCTCATAGTCAACCGCGATTCAGCTGATCACGCGGACACTGCCGCGTCCACATAACTGCTCGACTCTAGAGATGAAATTGCGATCTGGCAGCACATTATAGCCTTCAGCTTCCATCACTACCATGAAATCTCCCGCGCGTTCCACGTCGAACAACACACGTGCTTCGCCCTTGCGCTCCCGGAAGAGAGTATGCAAGTTGTCGATTGTGGCCTCGCCGGCGGTTTCGAGCGGCACTCGAATGCGAATCGCGCGTGGGAGTGGAACCTTGGCATCCTCCAGCGGCATGATTTCTGCAGCTGTAATCTTAGGATTCGCGCCTTCTTCGATTCTCACTCCGGCCCGCACCAGGACGGGGACTTCGAGTTTCACTTTGTCCTGCAAGCGCTTGTAGGCTTCCGGAAAAACGATCATATCGATGGTCCCCGACATATCTTCGAGCGTAGCCTGTGCGTAGAAATCTCCGCGCTTGGACTTCAGGACTCTTAGGTTGGCCATGATGCCGGCGGTTGCAATGGTTTCATCTTTTCCTGTCGACTTCGTCATCGCGCCGATTTCCAAAACGCTCAAGGCCTGCAGGTCTTCGAGCTTGTCTTTATATTTCTCGAGAGGATGCCCACTGATGAAGAAACCCAGGATTTCTTTCTCCGCGGCAAGGCGAGCTTGTTCCTCCCAGTCAGGGAGGTTCGGCAGTTTATCGTTGTTGGCTTCGCTCTCTTCGGTCTGAAACACGCCGAACAAGCCGTGCTGTCCCGATTCCGCGTCGCGCTGCGCCTTCTGGGCTCGCTCCATTGCACGGTCAAGCACGGTCATCAACTGCGCGCGGCGGCCAAGAGAATCCATCGCCCCGCTTTTGATTAGCGACTCCAGCACCCGCTTGTTCAGGAGTCGGAGGTCGACGTTTTCACAAAACTCATAAATTGACTTAAAGCGGCCAAGTTTCTTGCGCGCCGCCACAATTGATTCAATTGCGTTGCCGCCAACATTCTTAACCGCGGCCAGTCCGAAGCGAATGGCTTCGCCATGGGGAGTGAAGTTCGCATCCGAGACGTTGATGTCTGGAGCTTCCACCGCGATACCCATCTCGCGGCATTCATTGATGTACTTCACAACATCATCCGTACTGCCGGTAACGGATGTCAGCAACGCCGCCATGAACTCGACTGGATAGTGCGTTTTCAAGTACGCGGTGTGGTACGCCAGGAGCGCATACGCGGCAGAATGCGACTTGTTGAATCCGTAGCCGGCAAATTGCGCCATGAGATCGAAAATTTTTTCGATCTTTTTGGGCGGAAGCTTTCGCTGCGCGGCGCCTTCGACAAAGCGCTCGCGCTGTGCCGCCATTTCTTCAGGCTTCTTCTTGCCCATCGCCCGCCGCAGCAGATCGGCCTCTCCGAGCGAGTAGCCCGCTAGCTTGTTCGCTGCCTGCATCACCTGTTCCTGATAAACGAAGACGCCCAGCGTCTCCTCCAAAATCTCCTTGAGCTCCGGCAGTTCGTACTCAATCTTGCGCCGTCCTTGTTTGCGCTCGATAAAGTCGTCAATCATTGCCATGGGTCCTGGGCGATAGAGCGCATTCAAGGCGGTAAGATGTTCGATCGAGTTCGGCTGATAGCGCCGTAGGACGTCTCTCATGCCATGGGACTCAAACTGGAATACGCCGGAGGTCAAAGCCTTATGAAAGACTTTTTGGTAAGTCTCGGCATCGTCCAGCGGAAGGTTTTCAAGTGTAATCGGGATTCCGCGGGTTTGGGCGATCAATTTCAGCGCGTCGGTGAGAATCGTAAGCGTTGTAAGGCCGAGAAAATCCATCTTCAACAGGCCCAGCTTCTCGATGGCGACCATGTCGAAGGCGGTCACAATTTCATCGTTCTTCGTCTTATGAAGCGGAACTAACTCAGTGAGGGGACGCGGAGAAATTACTACGCCTGCCGCATGTACTCCTGAGTTGCGCACCATTCCTTCCAGCTTTTTGGCGGTTTGAATCAGCTCGCGGATCTGGCCATCTTTCTCCATGGCTTCGCGCAATTGAGGCGAGTCTTCGATGGCCTGGTCGAGCGTGATGTTGAGCTGCGTAGGAATCATTTTGGCGATGCGATCCACATCGCTGTAAGGAATGTCCATAGCGCGGCCCACGTCCTTGATCGCCGCTTTCGCGGCCATGGTGCCGAAGGTGATGATCTGGGCAACATTGTCCCGTCCGTATTTCTGCGTGACGTAGTTGATGACCTCGCCGCGACGGTTCATGCAGAAATCGATGTCGATGTCGGGCATCGAAACGCGCTCAGGATTCAGGAAGCGCTCAAACAGAAGCTCGTGTTGCAGTGGATCAATATCGGTGATACCGAGCGCGTAAGAAACCAGCGACCCAGCTGCCGATCCGCGGCCCGGCCCGACCGGAATGTCGCGGTCCTTGGCGTAGCGAATGAAGTCCCACACGATTAGAAAGTAGCCGGGAAACTTCATCTGCTGAATGATCGCCAGCTCGCGCTCCAGCCGCTCTTCATATTCGGTAATCGAATGCTTGAGCTTTCCCTGCTCGCGCAGCGGGCGTAGTGTCTCCAAGCGTCTCGCGAAGCCCTCGCGCGCAACGTGCACAAAATAGCTGTCAATCGTGTAGGGCTGCGGCACATCGAATTGCGGGAACGGGGTCGCAACTTTTTCAAGGCGCAGGCTGCAGCGTTCGGCGATGTCGAGGGTGCGCGTCAAAACCTCGGGTGAGTCCTTGAACACGCGATACATCTCATCGTGACTCTTGACGAAGAACTGCGTCCCATCAAACTTCATGCGCGCGGTGTCGCGGATCGACTTGCCGGTCTGGATGCAGAGCATCACGTCCTGGGCGTGAGCATCGTCCTCGCACAGATAGTGGCTGTCGTTGGTCGCCACCATGGGCAGGCCCAGATCTCTCTCCAACTGGAAGAGGCCGGAACGAATGCGATGCTCCATCGCCAGCCCTTGATCCTGGATCTCAATATAAAAATTGTCTTTTCCGAAAATATCGCGAAAGACTCCGGCTGCGGCTTGTGCGGCATCGTAGTTCCCTTCCATCAACCGCTCCGCGACCTCGCCTTTCAAACATCCCGAAAGCCCGATCAATCCGCGGGAATGCTCCGCTAAAAACCTTTTGCTCACGCGCGGCTTGTAATAGAAGCCGTGCAGCGAGGCTTCCGACGTAATTTTCATCAGATTGCGGTAGCCCTCGTCGTTCTCGGCGAGCACAAGCAGATGGTTGTAGGTGTCGCCCTCGGGCGGAGTGCGCTCGATGTTATGGTCGTCTTTCTTGCAGATGTAAAGCTCGCAACCCATGATGGGCTTTACGCCGTACTTGTGTGCCGCGTTCACGAAATGCACCGCGCCAAAAATATTTCCGTGGTCGGTCATCGCCACTGCAGGCATGCCCAGCTCCTGCACGCGCTGGCAGAGCTGCTCCACGTCGCAGGCGCCATCCAGGAGCGAGTAATCGGTATGCAGATGCAAGTGAACAAATTGGGACATAGGGCTCACTTTGATTTTACGTTGGCGTCATTCTAGCGGGAACCCCACCTGTGGAAGAGGCAAGTTATCCACAGAGCGGGTTGCGCGCGCCGGATTTGCAGCGAGAGGTTATTGGCCCGCATCCGCGCCGGGCGCGCGGAAATCGACGCCGCGGTCTGCATTGGCTTTCTGGGTGGCGTCGATATCGACATCTGCCAGCGGAACTTTCTGCGTGCGCTCCGGAGAGAAGATCCACAGCGTCTGGCCAACGATGGCGTAGTTCTGCACTTCCTGCTTACGCTGATCGCGGAAGACCAGCACCGTAGCCGGCACGAGTTCCGTTCGTGCCTCTTGATGCGGAAGAGGAGGCGCTGATCGCGCATACACGTCTGGATCGCCCTGCTGACGCATTCTCTGATCTTCGAGGCTCTGCTCGTTCATTTGATTTGCCAGGCCAATCTGGTCCTGCTGGTCCTGGTCAGATGACGCGCCGGAGTCCCACCACCAATTCGGATCGAATGCGCCAGACCACGGAAAGCCAAAGCCCAATCCGCAACCGAATCTACGGCAATTATCTCTGAACCCGCGAGTCCGGATCCGCAGGCCGACGCCAGAGCGATTGAAACCGCGGGCGGTTAGCAGCCGATTGAACGATCCCCGACGATTGAACGATCCCCGAAAGGACGGACGCGACATGAAATTCGAGCCCGAGTGCATCCCGATAGTCGCGTGGCCCGCGCCCATATGCCCGCCGAAGCTACCGTGTGCGCCAAATCCACCGTGCCCGCCTGCAGAACCGTGTCCTCCGCCATGCTGCGCCGAAACTGGCATCAACGCCAACAGGAGCACGAACGCCGCAATGAAAAGCGGACGATGCATACCCCCATTATATTCCCAATTCAGGCCGTACGAGCAAGAAATCGCAACCCACTAGGGCATCATCGTTTCTTGGATTTTGCCTTTTTCGAAGGCGCTTTTTTCGCCTTAGTACGATGTTTGGAGGCCGCGGCCTTCGCTGGCTTAACCGCCTGGCTCTTAGCTTTAGGCGGCTTGGGCTTTGCCTTAGATTGGGACATAGGTCGGTCTGATTTTGCTTTCGCGTCCGGACCCGCCTTAACCTCGGGTTTGGCCGGTTGCGCAGAAACTGCTATCGCTGCGGCGGGCGCGACCGCTGTCCCCGTTTTTGCTTTGGCTTTCACGGTCTCGCCTTTTTTCCCCGGCACTTTTGCCGTCACCGCGACCGAGGGGCTCGCCGCCGCTTTGGGCCCACGTCCCCGCCGGGGTGGAGGTGGTGGCGGCGGCGGCGGCGGCGCGAATGGTTTTAAGAATTTTAGAGTTTCGGTTCGCGAGCGCAGTTTTCCGTCGAGCAGGAGCATGAACACGTCGCGGGCAATCTTGGGATACTCGGGCAACTGCGGGGTGATCAGCAGTTCGGTCATCTCGGGCAGCGGAATGCGCTGCTGCACCTGCCGCCACTTGGTAAGGAAGTTCTTGATCTTCTGGGCTACGGACTGATGCCGCGCCGTCACCGCCAGAAAAAGAACCATCTCAGGCCGCGCCGACGAAAGCAAATTCCAGGTGCGAGAGGGAGTCGCCGCTTCTTTCCCCGTTAATCGTTTCGCAAGATCCTTGGCGTGATCCTCGATGTCGCGCCAGGCTTCAACCAAGTCCTTGCGGGGGATCTGCCGCCGTAAGTCAGATATGTCTTTGTCCGGGAGGCGGGCCGTGAGGAAATGCATCACGGCCGCCGAAGGATCGACGGTGTAACCCAGATCGACCATCTGCTGGCGCGTCTTCATCAGCTGTACGAGGCCATTCGTATCCACTTTGGCCGACGACCAGTGCAGATGCAGCACCTTTAGCCAATCTTCCTTTTCGAGGGCGCGCACCACGTTCAGCGGATCATCTTCGTGTGCCAGTTGCGCAATCTCATGCCCCACCGCGTTGCGCGAAATGTGCTCGATGTAGTTATTTTCCTTGGCCGAGTCGTAGCGTTGCTGCGTACGCTCTTCGAATGGCCAGTGAAAGCGCGCCGCGAAACGTGTGGCACGAATCAGCCGGGAGGGGTCTTCCACGAAGGAATAATTGTGCAAGATCCGAAGCAGTTTGGCTTCAATGTCCGCCACGCCATTGAATGGGTCGAGCAGCAGACCGCGCGAACCCTCATTCAGCGATAGCGCCATGGCGTTCACGGTGAAGTCGCGGCGGCGGAGATCCTCCTGAATGCTGGCAGGAGCAATTGCCGGCGGCTTGCCCACCTTCTCATAGTGTTCGGTATGGGCCATGCCGATTTCGGCGCGCACGTTTCCCGGCAACACAAGAAATAGCGTGCGGACGTCCTCGTCGTGGCCGGCAACCTGTGCGCCAGCCCGTTCCAAATCCTTTTGTAGCTTAAGAGGGTTGCCCTGAACCGTGAAATCCAGATCGCGGATGGTGAATCCGCTGATGATGTCGCGAATGGCGCCACCAGTGAGGTAGAGGGTGATTCCCGCAGTACGGGCTATGTCTTGCACGAGATTGACGCCTTTTAACTGATCCGGCGTCAACCGGATTTCCATGGTGTAGATGTAATCAGCCATTCGTCGTCAAGCGATCAAGGCCTAACCCAACGGAGACGTTCCCTAGAAAGCACACGCTGGCAAAGGCCGACTTGCCCTGAAGTTCTCCACAAGATTTCCACAGGCTAGTCGCTCTACCCCCGTCGGTCACCTCTGAGACTCGATACAAGCCACTCAATACAAAACACTTATATAGACTTGAGCGGGCCAAGGCAACTTAAAGGAATAACACAACGTTTACGATTTGGCTACTGCCAACGTGGATTCGCGCGATTTCTTACCAATTGGTGCGAGAATCAGTATCGGCGTGGGGGTTCTGGACGGCGAGATTCCGCAAAATCTCGTTGGCCGAGTACGCAAGCCCGACAGCCGACTCCCGACATGCCTTCGACTCATAAGAAAGTCATCGTTCGTAAGATGGATCGGGATTCCGTCTCCGGCTACGTGTCGCCGGCGCAGTTCGTCAACGAAGGCAAGCTTGAACTGCTGAACACCTCAGGCAACGTCGTCGCCATGGACCTGCACGAGATCAAAGGGGTCTACTTCGTGCGCGAGTTCGGCGACTCCGAGTCACTTACCCGCAAAACCTTTACCTCTCGTCCCCGCTCCGAAGGGCTCTGGGTGCGGTTGCGCTTCAAGGACAATGAGATTCTCGAAGGCCTCATGCCTTCTGATCTTACGCAAAACCTGCCCGAGGGCTATCTCGTGAATCCACCCGACCAGCGATCGAACACACAGCGCATCTTTGTGCCCCGCACCGCGCTGGAATCGCTGACCGTGCTCGCCGTCATCGGCGCCACGCGGCGTCCGCGCCGCGGACCAACGGACGACCAACGCCAGGTGCCTATGTTTGAGGAATAGGTTCGAATGAGCTTGCAAGAAATCTCCCATGCTCGCTATTCCACCTACATAACGGCTAGAAGATCAGTTTGACCGCCGCCTGCATCAGACGTGGGGCGGCCGCGCTGACGACTTGGCCAAACGTTGAGCTATTGATGTTGCCATTTACGGAAGCAGGTCCGTAAAACTGGGCGTGGTTGAAGACATTGAATCCCTCGAAGCGGAACTGCAGGGACTTGGACTCAGTAAGGGACACGCTCTTCTGCAGGGCAATGTCATAGTTGTCGATGCCCGGGCCATAAAAGAAACGCCGCTTGGCGTTACCGGGCTCTCCCAGGGGTTGAAGGCTGAAAAGGTTGACATTGAAATAAGGTTGGCCCTTGCGAGGGTTATGGTTCACTGCGACAGCACCTGGAGTGTACTGCGGTTCGTCGACGCCAAAGTTGTTCACGCCATTTGGTTCGGTTCCCAGTAAGGAGTTATCGCCGAAGTTGAACAGCGTGACCGGAAAACCGGTGCTGAAGCGGGTAATCCCGAAGACCGACCACCCCTGGGTCCAGCGGTTTGAGTGGCCGAGAAGACGATCCAATGGAAGTTGGCAGTTGTAGCTCGCTACGAAGTTGTGTTTTACGCCGAAGGCAGAGAGGGCCTTGCTGAGAGCGGGATTCAGCGGGTTGATCTCTTCTCCAAGGTTCGAAGCCTGGTCCAGAGATTTGCCGTATGTATAGCCGCCAAGAATCTCCAGGGGACCGCTGGTATGACGCAAGGTGACTTCCAAGGCGTTGTAGTTGGAATTGCCGATCGTCGCCTGGTTGGTGTCGCTGCCAAAGTTCGGACCCAGCGGTCCGCGGGTGCCGTTGATCGTCTGGCCCGAAGCAGTGACATAAGTATTGCCTTCAAGAAACGGCCCGCAGGGAGTTTGCCCCGCTGCCAGGTTCACTGGATTCGACAGTTGCAAACACAGTGCGGGATTGCCCGGGTTGGCTTCGACGAGCGCCAACAGGCGATGCCCCTGGGTGCCAACGTAGCTCGCGCTGAGCACAGTGTGGGGTGAGACCTGGCGTTCCAGGGAAAGCATGTACTCCTCTGTATACGGAATGCGATTCGATGTGGGATAAGCGGGGAGACCGCTGATGGGCTCGTACTGGGTCCAGTCGACGTTGGGATCGGGGTGGCTCGCCGAAGAATTGAGGGGCGCCAACTGCACCGGAAAGGACTGGCTGCCTTGACCGGTCGAGGCGGAGATGAACGGCGTGGCAAATAGAGGCGGAGTAGGGCTGGTGTAGGTGATGCCGTAGGGCGCATTCGCGCTGAGCACTCCAACAGTAAGGGCTTCGATAGCGGTGTGAAAGATGCCGAAGCCGGCACGAACGCTGGTTTGACTTGGACCTCCAAGGATCCTGCCGAGAAGAGAATCGGAACCGGTGCTGGGCGAGTAGACCACGCCTATGCGCGGTGCGAAATCCTTGTTCCCGGGCGGCGCAAGAGTACGTGGAACTCCGGGATCGGTGGGGAAAAGAATTCCAGCGGGCGCGGTGGGAAAAACTACGGATTGCCTGCCCGGTTCGAGAACTGCCAACTGATTGTATTTTTCATACCAGGGCTCGACTCGATCCCAGCGTAAACCGTAGTTCAGTGTCAGGTTCGGCCGCAGGCGCCAGCTATCCTGGCCATACAACCCGAGATATTTGTTGCGCCCGTAAAAGGGTCGGAGTTGGCTCTGGTTGTATTGGGTGGGGGCGCCGAGCAGGAAGTCGGCAAAGTCAGACCCGGTCTGGCTGCCGAAAAAAAGGAAACTGCCGTTGAACTGCGCAACGGCATGAGTGTTTACCTCGTCGTAGTGAAATTCGGCGCCGAACTTGATGGTGTGTTTGCCTGCTACCTTGGAAAAATTGTCGAGCAATTGGAAGGTATTGTTGCTCTGCTCGAGTTCATTGGTATTGGTTCCGATCGAGTAGTTGTTGAAGACGATATTTTCCACGCCTTCGGTTTGCGGCGACAGTGGCACGATACCTAGCGTATTGGGGCCGACCTCGAAACCTTGAGATGCCAGGCTAACACCCAGCCCGCCTTGGGGCCGACCCAAGTCGTTGGAATCGCGCAGATCACTGAAGCGGAGTTCGTTGACGGCGTTCGCGCCCAGCGTCCTTGTGTTGCCCAGGTTCAACAGCTGGGCGCGGCCCAAGTTTTCCGCGTTGAAGCCGGGCACGTTCGCTCCGCCCTGACCTGTGGGATACGGGTTGTTCTGGGTGAAGTTGTCGAGGAAGTAGTAGGTCGAAATCAGACCCCAGGCCGTATTGGCGTCGAGACGGATAGCGCCTTTGTTGTCATTGAGGGTTTCGTTATTGGCCGAAGTGGAAAAGAAGTTGCCGGCTTGATTCGGCTTGGGAATGTATTGTAACAACTGTCGAGCGGGAGCGGACCACGCGAAAACAGGGATTTGCAGTGTAGGAAAGACGCAATCCTTGGTAGTCGTGCAGCCAGAAAAATAATACGGCTCGCCTGCGGAAACCTGATAACCAAGATTTTTAGAAAGTGTCCTGGCCCAGGCAGAGCCGCCGACAGTCGTAGTCAGCAGATTTGCCAAGTCCGACAAGTTGCCGGAGCGATCGTGCAGGGAGGGTACGGGAATCAATCCGGTGTCGACACCTTGGGTCTGACGCGTGCCTTGATAATCGGCATAGAAAAAAATCTTGTTTGGCCGGATTGGCCCGCCGAGCGTACCGCCAAACTGATTCTGGTCAAAGGAAGCGCGGGTGGGAGAAAAGAAATTGCGCGCATCGAGATTTGTATTGCGCAGAAATTCGAAAAGATCGCCGTGGAAGGCATTGCCTCCGGATTTGGTGATGACGTTGATCTGGCCACCGCTAAACTCGCCATACTCGGCATCGAAGTTATTGGTGAGAATTCTGAACTCGGCGATGGAATCTAGATTGGGAACAACGGCAGTGCCCATGTTCACGTCTTCTTCGACGTCGCTGCCATTCACCATGAAGCTGTTCGCAAATTCCCGCTGACCGTTGATGGAAACGTTGCCGGGGTTTAAGTCTCCTGAGGGAGAAAAGCCGCTGGCGCCCACGTCCTGAACTGTGCTCGAAGTGATCGAGGTGGCGGGAGCGACGCCGGACTGAAGTGATAGCAAATCCGTATAGCTACGGCCATTCAGAGGAACTTCTGTCATGGCGGAGCCGCTCATGACCTCACCCATCTGGGAGCTGGAAGTATCGATGTGGGCGGCGCTGTCGTTGACCGTAACAGAATCGGTTTTTTTCCCAACCTGAAGGACAATGTCGACGAGAAGCGCGCTGTTAGCGTCGAGCACAATTCCGGTGCGGCGATACGGCTTGAAGCCGGGGAGGTTCACTTCGAGAACGTACCCCCCAACAGGAACGACCGGGAAAGCATAAATACCCTGACCGTCGGCGGTAGCGGACTGCCGGACTCCCGTACCGGTGTTAATCAGAGTAATGGACGCTTTGGCAATCGCTGCACCCGATTGGTCCTTGACCGTACCGGAGATGCCTCCCCCGACGCCCGCCCAGGTAACTCCGACCAAACCAAGAAGCAGGGACAGGCTAAGGGCCAATGATTTCGGTAGGCCGCGCATAATTTGCCGACGAATGCTGGTTGAAAAGAAAGCTAGCTAGTTGCAAATCGGTCGCAACTGGAGTTACCATTACCCCGCTCCGGACAAGAGCGAACTACGATAGCTGCTAGTTGCAATCCAGTCGCATCTGATATTAGAGCTTGATGGATTTGCCGGTATGCCGTCAAGAGCCGGATGAAAGATTCCGTCGCAGGGCGATTGCGACCAGTTGCGACGGTCGAGGAACAACTTCTTATGCCCCTACCTAAGAGTGAAATGCCAGGCCGGTTGCAGGCCCATTTTGCCGACCGCGGAATCCGCATGACGCAGCAGCGCCGCGCCATCCTGCGCGTGATGGAGACCGCCTCGAAGCACCTCGACGCTGCACATCTTTTGCGCAGAGCGCAGAAACTGGACGCCAGCGTCGATCGCAGCACGGTGTACCGCACACTTCGATTGCTGAAGCGCCACGGATTGATCGACGAACTGGATTTGATGCATATCCACGGCGAAGGCCACTACTACGAGCGCAAGCTGAACCGGGACCACATCCATATGGCCTGCCTGCGATGCGGCAAGATCACGGAGTTCGTCAGCGACATCTTCGAGAAGCTAAAAAGCCAGGTTGAAAAAGACTGTCGGTTCCGTATTGTGGTCTCCCGTTTGGAAATTGGCGGTTACTGTACTGCGTGTTCGAAATAAAAGATTGTGGTCCTCGCGTTGGCGGAACGTAACGCAAACAGCCTGGGCCAGTTGTCGAGCACGGCGGCGCGTCAGTCGCCTGAATAATAGGCAATCTTCGGAGAACTAGTCTCAACCAGCGGAGTTTACCCTGCCGCGCCGCGGACTCAATTTCCTACACATCCGTCCACCTTTGAGGTTGCAATCCGGGAAAACTTAGGATAAAAAGGCAGAACTCAGGCGCAGACCGGAACCTCCTGCGCAGCGAGAGCTGTCGGGTCTATCCCTTCCTCCTTCCCTGTCGGATTCTCGGCAGGCGTAGCCACATCCCAGGTTAGGTGGCATTCATGAATGTGTGGTTGTTTGCTTCGAAGCGGGTGCTCAGCGTGGCAACTCTGGCACCGCTCTTCCTCTCTTCATTTTCTTTGGCGCAGCAGTCGAGCGTCGCGCCGCAACTACAGTCGCTGCCGCTTATTACTCAACCGGTCGACGAATCTCGGCTCACAGTGCTCAAGGGCAACACGCATGTGTTGGCGCGCCCGCAATTTGATTTGGGCACCGCTCCCGCTACGTTGCCTATGCAGCGCATGCTGCTCGTGCTGAAGCGCAGCCCCGCGCAGGAGTCCGCCTTGCGCAAGCTGCTCGACGATCAACAGGACAAGCGCACCCCCAACTATCACAGATGGCTCACGCCGGAGGAGTTCGGCAAGGAGTTCGGCCCGACCGATGCGGACATGCAGACCATTACTTCGTGGCTGCAATCGCACGGGTTCCAGGTGGGCACCAGCAAAGGCCGCTCGGTGCTGGAGTTCTCCGGCTCCGCCAGCCAGGTGCAGGAGGCGTTTCGCACCGCAATTCACAAATACATTGTGAACGACGAACAGCATTGGGCGAATGCCAATGATCCGTCGATTCCGACGGCGTTAACGCCGGCCGTGGCTGGAGTTCTAACCCTGCATAATTTCGTCAAGAGGCCGCACATTCGCGTGTCCAAGCAGACGGTATCGGCTAAAGTCCGGCAGGGGAAGTCTCCCACTCTCACCTTCAGGGATGGCTCGCATGGAATGGCGCCGTTGGATTTCGCGAAGATCTATAACAGCCCCGCGTTCACCGCAGGGGCGACCACTGGGGCTGGGGTAACCATCGGTGTGATCGGTCGGAGCAATTTATTTAGCGTCGACTCCCCTGCGGAGGACATCACGGATTTTCGCTCCTCGCCGGTGTTCAATCTGCCTGGGGGCAGTTTCAACGTTATTCTCAACGGGCCCGACCCGGGTGACCTGGGAGGCACGGAAGAACTCGAAGCCACGCTCGATTCGAGCTGGTCGGGAGCCGTAGCCCCTGCCGCCAATATAGACTTCGTAGTTTCCGCCACGACAAATACAACGGACGGAGTCGACCTCTCGGAGCTCTATATCATTGAGAACAATCTTGCAGATGTAATGACGGAGAGCTTTGGCGTTTGCGAAGGTGAGTCGACCAGGGCAGAGGCCACAGGCGTGTCAGGATTAGCCGAACAGAGTGCGGCCCAGGGTATTACTTATTTCGTTTCAACCGGAGACACCGGTGCCGAAGGGTGCGACGACAATTCCGAGACGGTAGCAACCGGACCGGTTTCTGTCAGCTTGACTGCATCCACACCGTTCGATGTTGCCGTGGGTGGGACTGTGTTCAATGACACCACGAATCCTGCCACTTACTGGAGTGCAACCAATACAGGCCAAGAGAGCGCTCTCTCTTACATTCCGGAAGACGTCTGGAATGATAGTTGCCTCGCCTCCAGCTGCGGAAGCAACGCCAGCATCGCGGCAGGGGGTGGCGGTTCGAGCATATTTTTTTCCCCTAAGCCGCCGTGGCAGACGGGAGTAACGGGTATCCCCGCCGACGGCGCACGCGACTTACCTGATGTGTCATTGTCGGCTGCCCCTCATGATGGCTACGTGCTCTGCGTGGAAGCTTCCTGTGTGCCTGACCCGAAGACGGGTGAGTTCTCCCTTTTTCTGGTTGGCGGTACGTCGGCCTCGACTCCGTCTTTTGCCGGAATCATGGCGCTCGTAGAGGCAAATCCTTTGCTCACCAGTCCGTCTCAGAGTCCACGCCAAGGTCTGGCGAACTATGTTCTCTACCGACTGGCGGCCGCAGAAACCGCGTACCCCGCGCAGTGTAACGGCTCGACCAGCACGCCCTCCCCGTTAAGCACTTGCATCTTCCACGATGTAACGGTTGGCAACAATGCGGTACCTGGTGAGGTTAACTTTGGCTTAGCGAAGGCGCAGTATCAGGCAGGTACAGGTTATGACCTGACCACGGGACTAGGCTCTGTCAACATTACAAACCTGATCAACCAGTGGAGTTCGGTCACGTTCAATGCCACGACGACTACGCTCGCGCTCACGCCTAGCCCCACAACTATTACGCACGGGACCGCCGTGACCGTCAATATCACCGTTGCACCCAGTGGCGGAACAGGCACGCCGACGGGTGATGTTTCATTGGTGGCAGCAACCGGACCGAGCGTAAGCACCCAGACCGGAGTGGGGTTCTTCACGTTGAGCGGTGGAACCGTTGCGGGGGCATCGACCACGGAGTTGCCCGGGGGTAGCTACACTGTGTCGGCTCGCTATGCCGGGGATGGCACATTTGCCCCGAGCGACTCCTCACCCGGGATCGCGGTCACCGTTAGCCCTGAGAGCAGCGCGATTATCCTGTCTGAGTTCACCCAAGACAGCAACGGGAACGTACTCCCGCTTGCGAACGGCACCTCGCTGCCGTTCGGAAGCCTGGTATTCGTCCGTGCGGATGTCGTCGGAAAATCAGGCGCTGGCGTGCCCACGGGACAAGTTACTTTCCTGGATAATGGTTCCAGCAAGCTGCCCGGACCGATTTTCAATCCCGTTGCAAACCCGGTCGCGCTGAACAGCGAGGGAAATACTTCGATCGGCGCCGGAATCATCAACTTCGACGGTGGCAACCACAGCATTTCCGCCAGCTACGCAGGCGACGGCAGTTTCAATGCAAGCGGCAGCGCACAACCGGTAACGTTTACGATTCAGCCGGGATTCACCGGGGTTTCCGGTTTGGCGAATGTCACCGTAACCAGCCCCGGTGCGTCCGGCACAACAACCCTCGGCGTCGTCGCTTCCACGGGGTTCACAACTGCAATCAGCATCACATGCAGCGGCTTGCCCGCGGGGGTCAACTGCGGCCCGAGCCCTATTACAACGGCGGGGCCGAGTAAGGTTGTCACAAGTACGATCAAGGTAACCACGACTGCAGCGACGGCGGCCGTATGGCAACGAAATGAGCGGCACTACTATTTCGCAGCGATGCTTTTTGGAGCACTGCCCTTCGCAAGCATCTTCCTAGTGGCTGCGCCGAGACGCCGGCGTTGGAGCATGCTGTTGGGCTTGCTGGTGTTGGCGTTCCTGATTGGACTGCCCGCGTGTGGTGGCGGCAGTAGCAGCCACACGCCGCCACCACCGGCTGTCACGCCCACTCCCGCTGGCACTTACACAATTAGCGTAACCGCAACTGCCGGATCAACCTCCCAACAGGAAGGTAGTTTCACGCTTACCGTGCAGTGAAGCGCCGTCGCTTTCCCCGAGGCCAGTACAGATCCCTGGCCTCCATTCCTCTTCATTCGTGTCTGAGAAAACTCGTGCGTGACGATCATTTCGGGCGTCCCGTGCCTGCGTCCGCTACAATCTCGCTGAACCATTTTCTCTGAGATTCATCCTATGAAACTGGCACAGATTGCATCGGCGTTAAACGCACGTCTGGAGAACGGAGTCCCCGGTACCGAAATCACTGGCCTCAATGGCATCGAGCAGGCAGGTCCTAAAGAAATCACATTTGTAGCTAACCCGAGGTATGCGCCTGCCGCGCGCCTCACCAAGGCCGCGGCCGTAATCGTTGCCGAGAACTTCCCTATCATTCCGGCGGCTACGCTGCGGGTTGACGATCCATACCTAAGCTTCGCGCGCGCGCTCGAGCTGTTTCATCAAGCGCCTCTTTATTCGCCCGGAGTACACGGAACGGCGGTCATCCACCCCACAGCCAAGATTGGACGCAACGCTCATGTCGGCCCTTATGTGGTTATCGATGAGAATGTCCTGATCGGTGAAAATGCCGTGCTTTTGGCGCACGTGGTAATTTATCGCGGGGTGGTGATCGGCGATAATTTCTTCGCTCATTCCCACGCCGTTGTACGCGAGAACTGCCGCATCGGAAACAAGGCGCTGCTGCAAAACGGGGTGGTGATCGGCGCCGACGGCTTTGGCTTTGCCAAGACTCACGAGGGGCATTGGCACAAAATTCCCCAGCCCGCCCCAGTGGTCATCGAAGATGATGTTGAAGTGCAGGCAAATTCCTGTATCGATCGCGCCAGCGTCGGCGAAACTCGCATCGGGCGCGGCGTTAAAATCGACAATCTTGTACAGGTAGGCCATGGTTCTCAGGTCGGCGAAGACGCGCTGCTCTGCTCACAGGTTGGCCTCGCGGGCTCGACTGAAATCGGCAAACGAGTGATTTTGACCGGGCAGGTTGGAGTGGTGGGTCACTGCAAGGTTGGCGAAGCTGCCATCGTCACGCCGCAAAGCGGTGTAGCAAATGATGTCCCCGCAGGAGCTCTGGTTAGCGGCGCTCCTGCCGTGGATCACAAGCTGTGGCTGAAGTATTCGGCACTCCTGCCAAAGCTGCCGGAGATGGCGCGTGCGTTGCGGGCGAAGATCCGGAAGGGATAGAACCACGTCTCACTCAAGGCAGGAGACCTAATGGCATTTCTCCTGAGCTTGCGAACTCACTGCTGCGCCGAATCCGATCCCTCGGTGTCGAGCTGTTTAGTTGCTCCGACTTCGCGGAATTCGAAGGGCTGAAGTCTGGAGCCGTCAGGTTTTGAAAAAAAGCCGGTAATCATCCTGCAGCCTTGGGACAATTGTCCTTTGAAGATGCCTGTGACGTTATCCTCGGGATAACGCTCCTCGATCATGAGATTACCGAGGGAGTCGACCGTGCCTTGCAGCCAGAGTGTCTTTCCAACCCGGAGATATTGCTCTGTACCAGAAACGCTTGCATTATGACGCGTTAGCTGAAGCTTGACGCTTATATCCGCTCCCACGGTACCTGCGAAGTTCCTGTCGAACGTTAAGCATGACGCTTCCGCGCCAAGGGAGGTAGTGATGATGGTGAAGTCATCGCCCTCGCGAATAATCCTGAAAGAGAACTTCAAGTTGCCTTGGTCGGCCCTAAAATTCGAGCCAGGGGAGAATACTTCGAACAAGAATTCCTTTTGATCAGCCGAAACGGGAAACAAATCCCAATACTCGGTCTTACTGCTTCGACGATCAAAGCGAATGTCATAAACGCCGGGCGAACCTGAAAATGGCACAAAACCGGACTGCGTCAGTTCCATCGGCGCTTCGATGTCTCCGTCTACATTCTTGACTCGACCCAACCCACTTGTCGCAAGCCGAGATTGATGTAGAGATCACGTTCGGCACCCTTGCCCGGAAATTAAGCCCAAGCACATAGGGGCGATCAGGGTAGAACTCGGCCTTCTGCACGTGGACATCCTCGTGGCTCTTGGAGATCATTTCTGGTGAATTCGCCGGGCCCCACGCCACGCCGATGAGGGAGATCTCGATGCCTTGCGCTTTCCATTGAACGGGCTGAGGGAAGTCCAGTTTTTTCTCTAGGATGTCCGACTGCTCCCGAGGCGAGACCTGAAGACGTAACGATCCCCACGAGAACGCAACTCCCGTAAAGGGACGACCTCAAGCTCGTTATTGTCGGCATAATCACAATTGTAAAATCTTGCGGATCAAATCCGCATGTTACTGAAGTCGACTGTGCGGGCTCTCCTGACCCACTGCAGCGCCACGCTCTCGGTACTGTTCCGGCAGCCCGCTATCGATCACGGCTCGCACCTTCTCCATCAGACACTCGCGGCTACCGAAGTCCCGCGGCTCGATCGGCGGATGAAAGATCACCGTCGCAGTACCCTTCTTGATTGCGAACCTTCCCTTCGGCATCAAATCGTGCGTGCCGGTGATCGTGATTGGAACCACCGGAACTCCGCACTCCATCGCAAGATAAAATGGCCCCTTTTTGAAGGGCAATAACTTGCCGTCAAACGTTCGATGGCCTTCGACGTAGATTGTCATATTCAGACCTTGCTGCACGACCTGCTTCGCGACCCTCACCGACTCAATTCCGGCGTCACGATTCCCGCGATCGACCGGTACCAGCGACCCGATTCTCATCGCCTGGCCCAGGATCGGAACGCTGAACAGCCCCTTCTTCACCATCACCGAAGTGCGCCGCGGAATTAAGGGAACGGTAATCGGCGGGTCGAGGTTGGACACGTGATTCGACATGAAAATGTAGGTGCGGGCCTTGTCCAGCTTATCGAGCCCGACGGTCTGCACTCGCACTCCGGTGAGCCGCACCCCGTTCCACGCGCCAAACATGAACATGCGATAGAGCAGGCTGACATCACCGCTGATGAACGTCCATGGAAATCCAATCAGCGCCGCCACGGGCGCGGCGAAGGTCCAGAAAGCCAGCATGGCCAGAGTTCGAATCATGTAAGGATCTTTGATCTTTACCGCTCTTTACCGCGGGTTACCGGGAGACAGGGCTGCGGCTCGCGGAATTTCGGCTTCACCCTTCAGCCACGCCGTCCGCCGCGCTCGCTGTTCGGCGGTAACGTTCTCCAAATCTTTGAGTTCGTACGATGTTTCTTCGCGGCTTCCCACTATCCACTTCAACTCGCGCTCCGCGCCCCGCCGGGCGTGGATCTTCACCCTGATCGTATCGCCAGGGGCAAGCCGCGCTATGGTCTCCGAAGCCTCCTGTCCCGGGGCACTCCCATTGATTTCGAGAATTGTGTCGCCCGCTTGCAGGCCGGCCAGATCAGCCGGACCGCCCCCCGTAGTCGAGGCCACGGTCATGGGACCGTCGAAGTTTCGTGAGGCTACGAATCCTGCCTCCGCGACAGCGGTTTTTCCCTCGATCAGCCGGAGTCCTACAAAGCGGAAGAAATCGTTCCATGGGATTTCGTCGGTTCCCTCAACGTAGTTCGTGAAAAACCACCCCAAGTCTGCCTGGCTCACCGACTCCGCGGCCTCGCGGACGCCGCTCGAATCAGAAAAAAAGCGGCCCTTCCTTGCATAATTCTGATTCATCCATTGAAAGACTTCACGCAGGGACGCTTGTCCGTGACTGGCCTCGCGCACGGCCAGATCGAGCGTAATTCCCAGCAATTCGCCTTTGTTGTAATAAGAAATGCTGCGCTCCGGATGCCGATAGTAGGGATAGCCCTCAAGCCACGCATCCAGGCTCGACTCTTCCGCTGATTGCGTCAGGTGCGCGGGACGCCGCTCAAGTTCGCCGATATCTGCCGCCAGCTCCTGCTCAAAGTGGCGCTCATCGAGCAAACCACTACGCAACAGGATGATGTCCGCCGCCGTGCTGGTGCATCCCTCGCTGAACCAAAGCGCCCGCGTGTAATTTTCTTTGGTGTAATCGACGGGCTCGAGGGTCTGCGGACGGATGCGCTTCACGTTCCACAGATGAAAAAACTCATGCGCCGTCACTGAAGCCAGCACGCCAGGGTCTCGCGTCAGCCCTTCGGCATTCAAGGCAATCGCAGTCGAGTAGGCATGCTCCATGCCGCCGCCCGCCGGGCCGCGGGGAAAATGGTAGAGAAACATGTAGCTCTCAAAGGGACGGTCGTCCATCCAACTGGTCGCGCCCGCGACAATCTTGCGCAGCATGGCGCTGATCTTTTCCATGTCGTAGTCATTCGACGCGGCGTCGACGATGACGCGATAGCGCCCACCCCCTTCGTCAAGATCGGATTCCTGAAACGTTCCGATTTCCACCGGCGAATCAACCAGCCATTCGTAGTTTTTCGCGCTGAAGCTGCCATCAGGCATTGCCGTCAGTGGAGTTGCAATGTGCCATCCCTTGGGAAGCTGGTTAAAGCGCACTGCCATCGGGCTGCCCCGGGCGTCTACCGGATACATGAGAATCTGCGCGAGGTTGAGAAACGCATGATGGGAATTTAACTGCGCGCCGAACGGCCCGGGGGAATCTACAAACATCTGATACTCAACGCTGGCACCCTCGTGCACGCCAGTAATCTGCCATCGGCCGCCGTCGAGCTTGCGCACTGAAACAGGGTGTCCAGCACGGTCTTTCGCGCGCGCCCAGTTCACATACTGGGCGAAGTCACGGATTTGGTAGAGCGCATTCCATACCGGAAGTTGCAGCTCCCGAACCGCGAGCCCCTCCGGCAACAGAATCTGCACCTCTACTAAATGCTGGTCTGGATTTTCCAGTGAAATTGTGTAACTGGTTGTGGCGTAGGAACTCGCCAACATGAGGTAGAGAAAAAGACATAAGCCAAAACACCGGAGCAAACGACCGTTTATCGCGCGGCGTGCGCTCATTGCTTTCCTGCCGCACGGGCGGAATTGCTGGCGCCTTCTCCTGTCACCGCTCTTAAACGAGCCGGCAGCTTGTCGTATATTCCACCAAAACCGCCATTGGAGAGAATTGCCACTACGTCGCCACCACGCATCTCCGGAGCTACCATGTCGATGATCGCGTCAGCGTCGGCCGCCAGCCGAGCGCGTCGTCCATGATTTTGAATATTCGCAGCCAATTCAGGCAATTCGAGGCGCTCGTTCTCCGGCACGGCCTCCGAGCGGAACGCATGCGCCACCACTACTTCATCTGCGAGGGCCAGACTCCGAGCCAGATCAGCCTGCAACACACGGCGCCGCAACGTGTTCGATCGCGGTTCCAGAATTGCCCACAGACGCGACTTCGGATAACGCTCCCGGAGCGCTTTGAGCGTCCCCGCAATCGCCGTGGGATGATGCGCAAAGTCGTCGATGATGGTGATGCCGTTTATCTCAGCTCTTACCTCCAGTCGCCGCTTGACACTCTTGAACGTCTTTAGCGCCGCAGAGATATCTTCTTTCGAGATGCCATAGCCCGCAGCCAGGGCCGCAGCCGCCGTCGCATTCCAGACGTTGTATTCGCCCGCCAGTGGAAACTCGAAATCCGACCAGACGCGGTGGTTTTGCAATATTGACCACGAGGTTCGGTCGGCGCCGAATTTCATGTTCGTGATCTGCCATTCCGAGCGTGCCCCGCTTCCATAGCGTTCCACGGGGCAAAAGGCTTTGCTTAAACAGCGTTCGAGACTCGGACTCTCACAGGCCGCGCCTGCGACTCCGTCGAAGGCAACGATGCGGCCGCGCCGTGGAATCAGATTTACCAGTCGCTTAAACGCAGTCTCCACGGCGTCGAGATCTTTGTAGATGTCGGCATGATCGAACTCGATCGACGTTACAATCGCGGCGTCGGGAAAGTAGTGCAGGAACTTTGGTCCCTTATCGAAAAATGCGGTGTCGTACTCGTCGCCTTCCAGAATGAAGTGCTTTCCTTGTCCGAGATGAAAGCTGGAACCAAAGTTTTCCGCAATGCCGCCGATTAAGAACGACGGCTGCATGCCTGAAGTATGGAAAATCCACGCCAGCATCGAAGTGGTGGTCGTCTTTCCGTGAGTCCCCGCCACTACCAGCACTTCCATGCCACGCAGAAATTCCTCATGGAGCAGTTGCGGGAGCGAGCAAAACGGAATGCGATGATCGAGTAAGTGCTCAAGTTCGACGTTCCCTCGCGAAATCGCGTTGCCCACGACCACCAGATCGGGGCGCGGCTCCAGATTCCGCGCGTCAAAGGGCTGCGCCACAGGAATTCCGAGCTCAGCCAGGAAATCCGACATCGGGGGATAGGCTGCAGCGTCCGAGCCGGTGACCCGAAATCCGCGCTGCTTCAGCATTCCAGCCAACGACGCCATCGCCGTGCCGCAGATGCCAATCAGGTGAATATGTTTTCCTGGAATCATAGTTATTTTCGGGCCACCGTAGTCGCCGCAGTCGTAACCGCAGCTTCGAGCATTTTCAAATTCACTTTCGCATCCTGGACCGTCAATGCGGCCCGAACGCCGATTGGCAAAGTAATGTTTCCCGCCGTCACGTGTCCCGATCGCACGCCATACGCTACCGGCACGCCCAAATCGCGCACAACCCGCAGCGCGACCTCTTCGAGCGTGTATCCCTGAGTCGCGGTCTGGACGCAATCCCGCATCTCGCCAAACACAATTCCGCGAACCTCAGCGAATTTGCCCGCCAGCTTCAACTGCATCAGCATGCGATCGATCTGAAAAGGCTTGGCGGCTACATCCTCGAGAAACAGTATTGTGCCGGTCGTGTTGATCTCATACGGCGTTCCGAGCGACGCAACCAAAATCGAGAGGCACCCTCCGTAGAGAATTCCCTCAGCCGTGCCGGTTACCAATCCAGTCGCACCGGAATTCGCGTTTAGATTGAGGTCCCAAGCTCCGGTTCCTGCCAGCGCCGCTTGCCACGATGCTCCGTCCACTCCCCCTTCATGGGCCCAGTCTTTGGCCACCATTGGCCCGTGAAACGTAACCAGGCCGGCCGTATCCAGGAAATAAGTGAGCAACGTGGTTAGGTCACTGTATCCGACAAAAATCTTGGGATGAGCCTTGATCGTCTCCAGGTCGAGCGCTGGCAGTAAATAGTTCGCACCGTATCCGCCGCGCGCGCACACAATCGCCCGCACCTCATTGCGCACGAACATCTCCTCCAGTTCGCGCGCGCGGCGCTGCACCGATCCTGCGAAGTACAAATCCTGCTCTAAGATGGAATCGAGATAAAACGGCCGATAGCCAGCGCGACGCAGTGCCTCACATCCTGCTTCCAGTTCACTCCGCTTGACATTGCTCGCCGGCGCCACGATGCCAACCGTATCCCCAAACTGAAGGAGCGGTGGCTTCATGCGCGAAGTTGGGGAGAAGGACACGCAGCCATAAGTCTATATGGAAAATATCGCGACCTACGCCATGAACCGGGAAAAACAATGCTGCTTTCCCGACGTAAATACAGAGCCCTAAATCAGAAACAATTCTCCGCGGCAAACCAGGCGCGCGGTTCCACGTAGAAACACGGGACTTCCTTCCCATCGCACGGTCTGCGTTCCACCCGGAGCATGAACACGAACCGGTGATTCCGCCCTGTCCGCGGTGATCGCAGCCACCGCCGACGCGCAAGAGCCGGTTCCCGACGATTGTGTCTCGCCAGCTCCGCGCTCGAAAAAACGAGCCCTAACATCATGCGTGCCATCGACCACCACAATCTCGACGTTTACGCCATGCCTGAACTCAGCGCTCCGTTGAATCTGTGCCGCCTCATCTTGCCAATTCGCGGGGAACTCCGGCGCGAACACCACATAGTGCGGATTTCCCATCGAGACCGGAACGCCATGCACTTCGCGGGAGCCCACCTTCAAGCGAAGTTCCTCTCCCACCGCGGCCTCGCCCATCTCAACCTCAAACTCGTATTCGGATTCTTTCCGCCCCGTAAGCAGGCAAGTTTTTAACCCGGCGCCGGTTTGGATCCTGATTTCTTCTTTTCCTAGAGTTGCGCAGATGTAGGCCGCGACACATCGCGTGCCATTGCCGGAAATCTCCGCGCTGGAGCCGTCCGAGTTGATCAACCGGATCTCCACATCCGCCGTTGAATGCGGATACATCCACTCGACGCCATCTGCACCCACCCCGTCGTGCCGGTCACAAATGCGCCGTGTAAATGCCGCACGCTCCGTGGAAGCCAGCTTCCCTTCGATCTGGGACTCATCAATGAGCAGAAAATCGTTTCCGCAGGCGCTGACTTTCACAAATGGAATCATTACGGCCTGGGCGCTCACTCCAACTCTACCGGTCCCAGTGAAGTCACAGAGCCCAGCACAGACGATGTCTTCAAATCGCGCAAGTACTCCTTCTGTTCCCGGTGACAACCCGAAAGATCAAACTGCAGGCGCACATGCTGGCCGGTGCTGCCACTCAGGACGTTTTGCATCATGCGATGGCGATGCTCCAGAATACGGTTCACTTCCTCGGTCATCGCGTCCACGTTCGCGCCTGTGACTTCGTAGGTGGTCAGCAGAGTCTTGAGGTTAAATGTCAGCTCCACGTAACCCAGAGAGAATAACGCGGCAAGAACCAGGACTGTAGCGAAGACTGCCGTCAGATAAAGTCCTCCGCCCGCAGCCATTCCCACCGACGCCACGACAAATAGCGTCGCCGCCGTGGTGAGGCCGGTGGTCAGGCCGCGCCCGTGGAGAATGGACCCGGCACCGATGAAACCAATGCCGGGAATAATTTGCGCTGAAATGCGGGTGTGGTCGCCGAGATGTTCCACCGCCAGCGCGTCCGAAAGAATTGTGAACATGGCGGCGCCAAGGCAGATGAACATGTTCGTGCGCAGCCCCGCCGGGCGATGTCTCAATTCCCGCTCCAGTCCGATGGCTCCGCCAAGAATCGCCGCCAGGACCAACCGCGTCAACGAGCTCGTGACCAGTCCACTGGCCATCTCCGCATGAAGCAAATCGAAAATGTGTTGCCAGTTCATGGGTTCCGATCTACTCTCCGGAAATCTCTGGTCTCCGGAAATCTTTGGGATTGGCCGGATTTTACACCGCAATGTTGTTCACACTGCGGCCCTGCAGGTTAACGCGGCTGGTTACCGCCCATGCGTGCCTGGAAGATCACAGCCCGAGGCTGACCCGTAGTGTGGATTTCGACCAACGCAATCAGATGCCGATCTGTCGCCGCGTTCCATACCGGATCTCCCTCGAATCCCACGGCATAGTCCGCATACTTTGCAGGATCAGCCAGAGCACGTTCCCACAGGCCCTCGGGATCGACTGGCTGCCGCCACACACGGTGATTGCCTTCATTGATGACTCGCCGCAAAGGAATCGCGGCCTGCTCCAACGCGCCCACGTGCGCGCCGAGATACATCAGAAGCGTCGAATCCGAAGGCAACGACTTGATCCATCCGGCCACTTGGCTATCAAGCGCAACTCGTCCGCGATTGTTGATTGAAGCCTCGCGATAACAGATTGGGTCCGCCCGCCAGATTGCGCCATAGCTTACAACCCCCAGCCCCACGACGCTCAGCAGAGTTGCCGCGCCCGCCCACCGGCGCCAGGAAACATCGACGTACGGTGTTTTGGCTATCGCTTGCACCACGAAAGAGATCCCCAGGGGTACAAACACCGCGAATGCCGGCAGCAATTGCAGACCATAGCGCAGGTTGTAATGCGAAAACGGCCACCACGTCGGTACAAAAATCGGAATGCTCCCATACGCCACCGATAGCGCGTAAAACGGCAGGGTCACCCATAGCAACAGCGTGAGCCGGCCGCGGCGGCTAAACCAGGACACCAGAGTTCCGAGCAGCGCCAGAGCCAGCCATAGCCGCCCTTTCCAGTTCGCCTCGGCCAGGTTCAGTTCGGCCGCCTTCACAAAATACGAGGCAGCAGCCCAAAGGTTCCCCTTTGCCGGGTTCACGGTCGCGGTCTTTTGCTCAATCGCTTTCGCGGAGTACGGCCCATTTGCAAACTCCAACGGATTCCGATACACAGCCGCGTTATAGAGCAGCCAACAAACGGGAGCAGCCGACGCGATCAAGACAAACTTCAGCAGCGCGATTCGCGACGATGAAACCGTGGATCCGGATGCACGCTTCTCGCGCCGCTGGTTCGGGCGGAAGGCAACCATCAAAGCTCCAATCACCAACACTCCAGCCAGAAACCATCCGTCATAGCGCGTCAAACATGCACCCACCAGGCAGAGTCCGCACTTTATCAACGAGGCGTTTGTCTTCTCGCCGGCCCGCGCGAAATCCACGAAATACGCCGCAGCCCAAAGGAACCACGCCAGGTAAAGGGACTCGCCCATCGCCGTTGCCTGGATGTAAATCAGATTCGGATTCGCGCCGTAGAGAATCGCCGCGCCCCAGGCCACAGTTCGCGCAACACTGTCGGCTTCCGCTTCCCCGCTGCGACTGAGCGCTGTCCGTACCAGCCGGAATATTCCGAACACTCCCAGTACATACCCGGCCATCCCCGGAATGGAGCCCCCTGCGCCGCTCTGCCACATCCGGGTCGACACGAGGAAGGGAGCCATCAGCAGATGAGGCAGTGGGAGCCATACTGTTCCCAGCTGCAGTAGCCCGGGAGTCTTCGAATCAAAGATGCGGCGGGCAATGTTGATGTGCGCGACGGCGTCGCCGTAAAGCAGCACATCCCCGCGGCGCTGGAAGAAGAGAAACGAAAAAACCGAGACAAAGATTGCCAGCCAGATCAGTCGTACGGCTCCGATCTCGAAGTGGGCTTTTGGGGGAGGAGCTTGCAGCTTCATTCGAGATGAGTGAGTTCGCGGAAAATCTGGAAGCGGGCATCAATTTCTTGACGCGTGAGCGACTGCAACCGCTCCGTGCCAAAACTCTCCACCGCGAACGATCCCATCACTCCCCCGTAAAACAGCCCCCGCTTCAGCACTTCCCGGTTCAATTCCTTCTGCGAGGCCAGATAACCCATGAAGCCGCCGGCAAACGAGTCGCCTGCTCCGGTGGGATCCTTTACTTCATCGAGCGGTAAGGTCGGGGCACGAAAGGGATGACGCCCGATCCCAAACGCGCCTTCCCGAAAGAAAATGGTCGCTCCGTATTCGCCGTGCTTGATGACCAGCGCCTGCGGGCCCATGGTCAGCACTTTCTGAGCCGCCCGAGGCAAGTTTTTTTCCTCCGCCAGCATCTTCGTCTCGGTATCATTGATCAGCAATACATTCACCAGCTTCAGTGTTTCGGCCAGCTCCTTGCGCGCGCCCTGTATCCAGTAATTCATTGTGTCGCAGCCGGTCAGCCGTACCCCGTTCATCTTCCGCCGGACATTGGCCTGCAGCGTCGGCTGAATGTTGGCCAGGAACAGAAATTCGCTATCTTCATATTCCCTGGGGATGCGCGGCTGGAATTTTTCAAATACGTTGAGGTCGGTAAAAGTAGTCTTAGCCTCATTGAGGTTTTCCGCATAAGAGCCGCCCCAACGAAAGGTCCGTCCCGAGGCGCGTTCGATGCCGCGAGTATCCACGCCGCGTTTCTTCAAGACGTTTTCATGTTCGGCGCCAAAGTCCTCGCCTACCACTGCGACCATGCGAACCTGAGTGAAATAGCTGGCCGCGAGGGCAAAGTATGTCGCCGCTCCGCCCAGAATGCCCTTCACGCTCCCCGAAGGTGAGGTGACGTCATCAAACGCTACCGAGCCAACGACTACAATACTCATTGCGAAGGTTGGTTTCCTTTCTTAGTCGTGAGGGTGAGTGGTCTGTTAACCTTGGGCAACCGCCTTGCCGACCGCTAACCACTTCCCTTTACATACTTGCCGATAATCAGCTTCAGCTTTGTTCTTGTCGCAGTTGGGATCTTTTTGTGATCTGTAAGAATCGCATGGGCGAGCGCGGACCCGCACTTGCACGATCGCTTCCGCGGCATTGCAGCAACGGTCTCGCGTATCACCTTCGCCGCATTCTCCGCGTTCCTGGCCAGTACTCCCAGTATCTGATCCACGGTCACCGAATCATGTTGCGGATGCCAGCAGTCATAGTCCGTGACCATCGCGACCGTGACGTAACATAGTTCGGCTTCGCGCGCCAGTTTTGCCTCCTGCAGGTTGGTCATGCCGATTACATCCATGCCCAGCCCGCGATAGACGTTGGACTCCGCTTTCGTCGAAAACTGCGGACCTTCCATGCACAAGTAGGTTCCGCCGCGCCTCCCACTTACTTCGACGCTGTTACACGCGGCCTCTACCACGTCTGCCATTTCCCCGCAGATAGGATCGGCAAAAGCGATGTGAGCCACTATGCCCCCACCAAAAAAAGTATCTACGCGATGCCGCGTGCGGTCGAAGAACTGATCTGGGATCACGAAATCAAGGGGCTTGTGCTCCTGCTTGAGCGATCCGACCGCGGACATTGAAACGATCCTCTCGACACCAAGCTGCCTAAAACCGTGAATATTAGCGCGAAAATTGAGTTCGCTCGGAAGAATGCGGTGTCCCCGACCATGCCGCGCCAGAAACGCAACCTTACGGCCCTCCAGCGTGCCGCAGATGTAAGCATCGGAGGGTGCGCCAAACGGAGTCTTCAGCCGCACTTCCTTTACCTTACTCAGGCCCGGCATCGAATAAAGCCCGCTGCCGCCAATAATCCCAATCTCCGCCTGTGCCACCCATCCTCCCGAGTTCACGTCTATAGAAGCCTTCGCTGCGTGCGAGCCAAACCTGTGATTATAGCAAGCTGCCTCTGACTGTCGTTTGTCGTCTCCAGCCCGCTACAATCCTGGTATGCGATTTGCGGCTTTTTTCTCGATTCTGATTATCGCCACGACCACAGTCGCCCAAAATCCAACCCCGCCGACTCCGTCGCTCGAAGCGAAATCCGCTACCGTTCCCATCACGCTCGACCACAATCGGATCGTCATCGACGTCGCCGTAGCGCTCGCCGACGGCTCGACTCAGAGCGTCCGGGCGTGGGTGGACAATGGCGATCAAGAACTGACCATGTCCCAGCGCGTGGCCAAGCTCATGGAACTCGCGATTCGTTGCGAGGGACAAAACTGCTCTGCCCAGCCGCCACGTGAGATCACAATCGGAGGCATGAAAATCTCGCTCGCCACGGTGAAGGCGGTGAACATCCCAGGCAAAACCAACAGCGCTGCCAGCATCGCGTTTCCCGGCATGAGTGCCGAGATCAATATTCCTTCCGCGGTCCTGCGCAACTATGACGTACTCATCGATTTTCCCGAGCGCAAACTCACCATCGGCCAACCTGGAAGCTTGAAGTTCAACGGGGTTAAGACAAAGGCAGTGGTGAATGCCGAGAGCGGGCTGATCCAAATTCCGAGCCAAGTTGAAAACAAGAAATACAATCTTGCTCTCGACCTTGGTTCGTCCATCAGCTTTCTCACGCAAGACGTGTTCGAGAAGCTGGCGGCAGCGCACCCCGGCTGGCCGCACATGACTGGTGCTATCGGTCCGGCCAATATGTGGGGATTGCAGGACGAAGCAAAATGGAAGCTGCTGCGCGTTGCCCGCCTGCAGTACGGTCCGCTGTTTCTGACGAATGTGACGACGGTGGAGTTCCCCAAGGATCGGATGGACTTTTTCGAAAAGCGAGCGGGCATCCCCACGGCCGGCCTGCTCGGATCGAACGCCCTCATCAACTATCGCATCGGCTTAGACTACGCTCACGCGACGGTCTATTTCGATATCGGCCGATTGTTCAACTCTCCCGACTTCGACGTTGTCGGCCTCATCCTTCGGCCTGATGACGACGGACGATTTACTATCCTCGGCATTGCTGATTACGGCGGCAAGCCTTCCGTTCCGGAGCTTGAAGCCGGCGACCGCCTCATCGCCGTGGATGGCATCCCTACCGCTGGTTCGACGCTTGGACAAGTATGGTCGATGTTGGGAGGAGAAGCGGGAAAAGGACGCAGGCTAACGGTTGAGCGTGCGGGAAAACAGCTCAACATCGCTGCCAAAGTGCAGCACTTTCTAGGGGAACAGGCGGATGGTGCGGCTCAGGAGAAGTCTCAACGATGAACTGAGCATCTGGAACTGGAAATAGCTACTCAGTTCCCAAACACTTCCTTTTCCAGCGCCTCAGTTGTCGCTGGATCCAGACTCTCGCTCACCAGGACGGTGTCGCCCTTCTGCTCAATCACGACGGTGCCATCCTCAGTCTGGTAAACATGTTTCCCATGCAGCCCTGATTCCTCGTAATCTACAATCTCCTTGCCAGTTCCCGTTGGCAAATCGGGATCTGCGGTGACGGTTACATGTTTGTAACGCTTCGCTAACGATTGGGAGTAGATCATGCCTAACTCAGAGGCCTTCTCCGCGCTCGACCACCGCGACACATAGAGCAGCCCGAGCGGCGCAGCAGAGTTGCCCTTCGGACGCGCTGCATAGTAATAACCTCCGCGCCACTCCGGACACAGCTTCTCCGAAAGCTTTTTTCCAGCGTATTGTTCGATCAGGACCGCGACATCGAACTCGCCCATCGCCCCGATATCGAACTTCACGTAATCCCTGAAGTCGCGCTTGAATTCAGGTACGGACATGGGCTCGATCTTCTCGCCCGACAAATAGGTTTCCGGTTGCATGATCTGCCGCGTGGTGTGCGGAGGATTCGCCAACACATCGGCAAAAGCTTTCTCTTTGCCGCCCTTCTCCATCAGGGTGACGATAAACTTCAGACCATAACTATAGGGAAAAGTGAGTGACTCTCGTAAAAAGATCGGGGCATCCTTGAAAACGGTCGAGTCGTCGGTACCGCTCGACATTTGCAACTCCATGGTATCCACCAGATCGGGTGAACTGGCAATCGACCGGCCCACCGGCGCTAGCTCGTACTCCAACATCATGGCTTCGGCTTGCCCTTCGACCACCGCTTGGCGCGTATCGTCCATCTCGTCGTTCTCAATATCAGCGGGCGTCGGATCCTTCTTGATTTCGCCCAGATCCTTCTCGCCCTTCTGCATCCACTTATCGAGATGAATCGTCTGATCCTGCAACGCGTGGGTCAACTCATGCGCCATGACTGGCTCCTGTTGATCCATCGGAACCCAGTCCAGCAAGTTTACGGTCTTCGTTTTAGGATCGTAATACCCCGCGATCTGCTCGCGCAGAAGTGACACCAGAAGTTTTTCCAGATCAAAATCGCGCGGCAGCAGCCCAAATTTTTTCAGCACCAACTCCGAGCGCTGCAGCCTTTTCACATCCTCATCTTTCATGTGTTTGGTGAGATAAGCTACCACCTCGTCGCGGCTGGTGAGCCGGCGCTTGACTTGTTTCTTGATCGGCAGCCCTGTGTGCTTGCTGTCGAATGCAAGAATCTCGTCGACGGAGTGGAACAACTCCTCAGCCTCCCTCGGCGTGATCTTGACCTCTGGTTTTTCCTGCGTCGCAGGAGCTGGTGGAGCCGGCAATTGCGTAGGGGTTGTGGGCGTGGGTTGAGCGCTTGTATCCGCCGGTTTTTGACTTGGATCTTGATTCTGACCTTGATCTGGCTGTCCCTCGGATGGAGTTTTTGCCTGTGCCGCAAGCGCTCCGCTCAACCACAGGCACAACACAGACGCCAAAAGCGGCCTCAGAAACCTCTTCCCCAGCAGCTTCACGGTAATCATTAGAAACGAGTCTACCCTGTTTCCCCATACTCTCTTCAAGGACAAAGCATCTCGGATGACAACCAAGGGAAAAACGATGACCACCAACGCTGCCGTCAACCTTTGGAGCGAGGATGACAGTCCTTTATTTTCGGATGACGCAGTCAGCCACCCATTCCGCCACTTCCCGCGTCCCCAGTGTGCCGCCGATGTCCTGCGTGGTTTTCTTCTGACGCACTGCTTCGAGGACGGTGGCTTCAATCCTCTCCGCTTCGCGAGCCAATCCCAAATGCGCCAACATCATGGCCGCAGTCAGAATCGCGCCAAAGGGATTCGCCACGTTTTTCCCTGCAATCGGCGGAGCTGACCCGTGTACCGGCTCGAACATCGATGTTTTCCCCGGATGAATATTCCCGCTGGCCGCCATGCCCAGCCCGCCCTGCAGTCCGGCGGCGAGGTCGGTGATGATGTCGCCAAACATATTGTTGGTCACGATCACATCGAAAGGCCTTGGATCGCGCACCATCTGCATGCACAGCGCATCCACGTACATGTGCTGCGCCGTGATCTGCGGATGCTCGCCGCTTACTTCTTTGAAGACCCGTTGCCACAAACCGCCGGCGTGTGTCATGGCATTCGATTTATCGCACATAAGAACGCGCCCACGCGGCGAGCCGTCCAGCTTCGGGTTGCGCTCGCAATAATCAAACGCATAGCGAATAATTCGCTCCACGCCTTTGCGCGTGTTGATGTCTTCCTGGATCGCAACCTCGTCCGGGGTGCCCTGCTTGAAGACTCCGCCCGCGTCGGTGTAGACGCCTTCGGTGTTTTCGCGAATCACAACAAAATCCACATCTTTCGGCTCGATGGCTTTTAGTGGACACAGAGTTGCATCGAGCAGTCGCACCGGCCGCACGTTGGCATAGAGGTCCATCTTGAAGCGCATGCCGAGCAGAATCTCTTTCGCGTGAATGTTGGTCTTAACGCGGGGATCGCCGAACGCGCCGGCCAGAATGGCATCGAAGTCACGACCAAGCATGGCAAAGCCATCGGGAGGAAGAGTCATCCCGTCGCGGAGGTAGCGGTCGGCGCCCCAGTCGAGTTCCGTGATCTCGACGTTGGCTCCCGATGCACGAATCACTTTCAGAGCCTGGGGGATCACTTCTTGACCAATCCCGTCGCCGGGAATGACGGCAATACGCTTTGGGGAAGGCTTCTGCGTGTCCACGGCAGAAAACTTAACACAGGACAAGCAGAATGAGTAAGGTGCGACCAGTCGATCGCCGATGGCCAACACGCATTGAATCGCAGCCTGGTTCGCTATAATCAGTACTACGATGCAGAGTACTCCACTCCAAACGGCCCTTCGCACGCAACACGGGGACGCCACGCAACCGGCCAGCGTGAGCGATTACCGGGGAGCCTCGATTGCCACGCGCTTTGCCGATCCGCGGGAGGAGTTCTCTGCCCTGCTGAAGGGCTGTGGAATCTATGATCTGGGCTTCCGCGCCAGGATTTCTCTGACCGGTGGAGATCGCGTGCGTTGGCTCAACGGCATGGTTACCAATAACATTCGCGATCTTGCGGAGGGGCACGGCGTATATGCTTTTCTGCTCAATCCGCAGGGACGCATCCTTGGCGATCTCTACGCCTATAACTCAGGCGAAGCGCTCGTCGTCGAGACCGATCTTAGCCAGGTGGAGAGGATTATTGCTACCTTCGATCACTTCATCATTATGGACGACGTGGAAGTAACGAATATCAGCGAAACGCAAACTGCTTTGGGCCTGGCGGGGCCGAATTCACGCGCCTACCTGAATGCTGCGGGCATTGAAGTTCCTGAGCTGCAACCGCTGCAGCAAATCACTCCGCAATGCAGCTGCGATTGCGGTTGCATCGAATGTACGGTGGTACGCGGCGACGATGCGACGAACGAGTCCTACGAGATTTGGCTCGCGCCCAAGGATGTTTACAAAACATGGCTGGCCCTGGTGGCGGCCGGCGCTACTCCGGTGGGCAGCGAAGCCATGGAAATGCACCGCATCGTGGCAGGGATTCCGCTGTATGGCGTGGACATTCGCGAGCGCGATCTGCCGCAGGAAACCGAACAGGTACGCGCGCTCAACTTCAATAAAGGCTGCTATGTGGGGCAGGAGATTGTGGAGCGTATTCGCTCGCGCGGAAACGTACATCGCAAGCTCACCGGTTTCCTGGCGGAGGGTGCGGCGACGATCACGGTGGGAGCAAAGATTTTGTGTACCGAAAAGGAAGTGGGCGAAATCACCAGTGTCGCGACTCTGCCCGCTCCCTCAGGGCGGAGCCTTGCCCTGGGATACATCCGGCGCGAAGTGGGAGTGCCAGGGCGCGAGGTTACAATTGGAGGCGCCAGCGCTATTGTGATTCCCTTGCCGCTGGACATCCGCAGTATGCAACAGGCTGACGAGGCGGCGATGCAGAAGGTCTAAGACAAACCTTTTCACAGCGAAGCTCATTACAGCAAAGCTCGCTAGGGACGCAAAGAAGAGTTCATTGAGGTTTCATAGGCAGATATCACAAGGACATGAGGATATGGCTGAGAAGAGACCAGATTCAGGTTTCAAAGTAACCGACCGTCGCTTGTTCACGGAGGACGGAGAGTTGCGCAAAGATGTCCGTGAGGAAGTCGAGATACCGAAGGCTGCAACGCCACTCCCGGCTCGACCGGCGACCAAGGAAACTGTCCCCACCGGCAGTTCTGTTGAGCCGTTTCGCACGCCGGCAGCGCAGGAGCAAGACGTTCCTCCTCCCCCGACCGCGGCCGAGCAGCAAGAACAAGCCGATGCTTACAAAGAATCGTCGAAACAACTGGATTCGCGCGTGGAGCTTAGCGGCCGCTCGGCAAAAGAATTTGAAATGAACTTCGAGCGCTTCCTGGCATCGCTCTACATGACAGCAATGCTGCAGTTGGGACTGATGCACCAGCAGGGGGAGCAGCCTCACATGGATATCGTCGGCGCTCGCCAGACCATCGATACGCTCGCGTTGCTAGCAGAGAAAACAAAAGGCAATCTCACCTCCACGGAAGAAACCTTCCTCCAGAATAGCCTTTACGAAGTGCGAATGGCCTATGTAGAGGTGACCAACGCATTGTCTCGTCCGCCGCAACCTGGGACTGCCACCGGGACCAGCGGACGATGAAGATACAGGCTTGCGCATGAAGGGCACGCTCACAGTGCTGGGCAGCGGCACGTCAATGGGCGTGCCTACCTTGGGTTGCGACTGCACCGTCTGCCGTTCCAGCGATCCCCGTGACCGCCGTACGCGGCCTTCAGTGATGATCGAGTACGCGGAGAAAGTCGTGCTTATCGACACCGCGCCCGATTTTTACGCCCAGGCCATTCGCGAGCGAATCACGCGCGTGGACGCGGTTTTTTATACCCACACCCACGCCGACCATATTCTTGGCATTGACGATCTGCGCCCACTCAGTTTCGTCCACAAACCAGCGAAACTGCCGCTTTATGCACGGCCGGACGCAGCGGCCTTTCTGCGCAAGATGTTCAGCTACATCTTTGACGCCGACTCTAAGTATGGCAGCTTGCCCCAACTTGAGTTGCGGCCGATTGACGGTCCGGTGGATCTCTTCGGCGCCCGCTTCGATCCAGTACGGCTGATCCATGGCAATGCGGAAATTTACGGCTACCGCTTCGGAAACACAGCCTATTTAACCGACCACAGCGAAATTCCTGAAGCATCGTTTCATCAGTTGAAAGGGCTGGACATTCTTTTTTTGGATGCGCTCCGACACAAGCCGCATCCGACACATTCGACTGTGGAAAATTCGCTCCGCATCGTAGAGAGGGTAAAGGCCAAGCGGGCCTTCTTCACTCACATTTGCCACGATCTGGCGCACGAGGCGACCAACGCCACCCTGCCGCCGCATGTGCGACTCGCATATGACGGGCTGAAGCTGGAGTTTGAAATCTAAAAGGCCGGTCCCGAGGTTGCAGGGTGGTGGGTCTTAGGATTTAGGCAACTCCTGGGACCTGGCATTTTAGGTCAGAGCAGTTGTGTTGAGCATGGACGTTTTCCACAAACCCGAGGATGTTCCGGCGGATTTCGGCCCGTCGGTTGTGAGCGTGGGTAACTTTGACGGAGTGCATCGGGCGCATGCGCACGTCCTGGCTGAAATTGTGCAGCGGGCACGGCAGAGCAGAACCCGGGCCGTAGCAGTGACGTTTGAGCCGCATCCGACGCGCATCTTACGGCCAGATTCGGGACTGAAGCTGCTCACTCCAGCTTTAAACAAATTGCGGTTACTCGAGGCCACGGGCATCGATGCGGTGCTCGTTCTGCCTTTTGGACGCGATCTCTCGCTGATGACGCCACGGCAGTTTGCCGAGCGCATTTTGAAGAAGAGACTACGCGCGCGCGAAGTGCACGAAGGCTACAACTTTCGCTTCGGACACAAAGCTGTCGGCGACGTGAATCTGCTGTCACAATTCGGGCAGGAGATGGGCTTCGAAGTGAACGTCTATCCAGAGCTGACACTGCGCGGCGAGCCGGTTTCGAGCAGTCATATTCGAAGGTCGATAGCCGAGGGACGGGTGAGCCGGGCGCGGCATCTGCTGGCGCGCCCCTTCTGCATTGTGGGCGCACCCGGGCGCGGACGGGGGCTGGGATCGAAATACACGGTACCCACCATCAATCTGGCGCGCTATGAAGAGCTCGTTCCCAAGGATGGCGTCTACATCACCTGCACGCGCGTGGATTCCGAGCGCTTTGATTCCGTAACCAATGTGGGCAATCGTCCTACGTTTGGCGCAGATTCGTTTGCCATTGAGACCCACCTGCTCAACTTCCATCCCATCGAACTGACGCCGGAGAGCGAAGTTGAAATTTGTTTTCTCACTCGACTGCGCGATGAGATCAAGTTTCCGTCCGTCGAGGTGCTGCGCGAGCAGATTGCACACGATGTGAAGAAGGCGAGAAGGTACTTTCATCTGCTGCACCTCTAAATGCGATTGCGGAATGGCACTGATCTGGAGCGACAGAGGTTGAAATCCAATCCGGTGCGTGGAGACAATTATGAGAGTTGCCCTCGTTTCGTTACTCCTTGTTCTGCTGCCCAGTGGGGCGTTGCTGGCTCAAACGAAGTCATTGTTGATCGAGGATATGACCTGGACGGAAGTGCGCGACGCGATTGCCGCGGGCAAGACCACGGCAATCTACTACGCCGCCAGCATCGAACAAAACGGACCCGGCATGGCGCTGGGTAAACACCTGTTTATTGCCCACTATCTTGCGCCGAAAATCGCCGAGCAGCTGGGCAATGCCCTGGTCTATCCAACCATGCCCTTCGCGCCAACCGGTGACTGGGGCGGCACAGAGCCCGGCGTGATTGATCCTGCCAAAAAGAGCGGTCACATGCGATATAACGGCAGCGTGAACATTTCCGAAGAAACGTTCGCCGCAGTGGCTCATGACGTCACCATGAGCGCGATCTCTTCCGGTTTCAAGAACGTTGTGCTGCTCGGAGACCACGGCGGCGAACAATCCCCGCTGGCACGAGTTGCGGAAGAGATGAACAAGGAGTGGGGACCGAAAGCAATTCATGTGTACTACATTCCGGACCTGTACTACAAAGAGAAGGACTTGATGAAGGATTACCTGGCCAAACACGGCCTGCCAATCGACTTACATGCGGGCACCGACGATACCTCGGAGGTGCTGTACGTCGACAAAATGGTAAACGCAGATTCTCCCAAATGGATTCGCGCGAGCAAGTTGGTAAATTCAAAAGACGAGGACTCCACCGGGGTCATTGGCGACCAAACCAAGGCGACGCTCGAAATGGGAAAGATGTTTACGGATGCGAAGGTCTCTCTGGCCGTGGCGCAAATCAAACAGTTGATCGCCACTGCAAAATAATCGGCGCACATCCACACGTGATCGCTGCACTGTGGGATTGCCTTTAACAGCATATCCTCAAAAAGCGCGCCCAGAGCGTCAAGAGAGAAAGGCGTTTTGCCACACCGCACAATCGGAAACTGCAGCTCGAAAATCGGAAATTGACAATTCCTCATCACACCGTACAATCCCGGCTGCATGGCCATTGGGCCCATCCAACTCATTCGACAGGCCACAGGGGCGCAGCGGCGAACCCTGCTGGCGGCGGCGCTGGGCTGGGCGCTCGACGCATTCGATGCCATGCTCTACGCGCTCGTGCTAGCAATGCTGATGCGCGACCTGCGCATGAGCAAAACGACCGCGGGACTGCTGGGCACTCTTACGCTGCTTGCTTCCGGCATGGGCGGAGTGTTGTTTGGCTTCCTGGCCGACCGCATGGGACGCAAGCGGGCACTGATGGCGAGCATCCTGACTTATTCAGTATGCTCGTTTGCCTCGGGGCTGGCGACGAGCATCGGGATGCTGGCGGCGGCGCGTTTCGTGCTGGGACTGGGCATGGGAGGCGAATGGAATACAGGAGCCACTCTGGTGGCCGAGAGCTGGCCGACCGAGGTTCGCGCCAAGGCAATCTCGATCGTTCAAAGTTCCTGGGCGTTCGGCTTTGCTGCAGCTGCATTAGTGGCAGGGCCGGTAGCGCGGTATTTTGGATGGCGGGCGGTGTTCTTCGTGGGAATCCTTCCTGCGTTGGTGACGTTGTGGATTCGCCACGGCGTGCCAGAATCCGCGATGTGGGAACAGCGGGAATTGGCAGAACAGGGCAACCCCTTCAGCGACCACCCCGGCGATGCAGTCGGAGATGTAGCAAGTTTCGCCTCGACAAAATTCTCCGTGATCTTTCGGCGTCCGTTTCTCAAGCATACGTTCGCGCTACTTTTGTTTAACTTCTTCTGTCTGTTTGCCTGGTGGGGACTGTTTACCTGGATGCCGCCGTATTTATCGCTTCCGGTGTCGCAAGGCGGTCGCGGCTTCGGCGTGATGGGCACTACAACTCTGCTGGTTGTATTGAATCTGTTTGGAATGCTACCCGGTTATGTCAGTTTCGGTTGGGTGGCGGACTACTTGGGGCGTCGCAAGGCATGTATTATCTACAGCCTAATGGCGGCACTTCTCATTCCACTTTATGCCGAGGCTCGGTCGCCTGTCCCGTTGATGGTGCTGGGAACCGTAGTGGCTTTGTTTGGAACTGGCGTCTTCTCCGGCTCGGGAATCATGGGCAGTGAGATTTTTCCGACCAGCTTGCGGGCCCGCGCGTTGGGATTCACTTACAACGGCGCGCGGGCGATGAGTTCCGTGGCGCCTCTGGTGATCGGGCGGCTAGGCGAGACTAAAGGTTTAAGCTGGGCGTTTTATTTGTGCGCGATCGGATACCTGCTGGCCGCATTGATGACAACCCAATTGCCGGAGACACGAGGCAAAAACCTGGAATAGGGCAATCCGCAAGTTCAGAATTCTGGCCTGAAATAGGGTCCCGGGATCGACGATGCCTGAGCAAATGGGGCGGTGTCCCCGTCATTCGAATTCTATTCAATGGGATCGACAACGAGTGAATTCTCGGCAGCGCTGCGACTTGGGCGCTGCACGATCACGATGGCGGCCAACACGAAGACAATTCCCAAGGTCTGGATCGGACGTAGCACTTCCCCTAACAGCAATGCAGCCAGAAGAATCGAGAAGACCGGCTCGAGGCAACTGGCGATGATGGCGCGGGTGGGCTCCAGATGCTGCAAGCCCAGGAAGTAAAGAGAGAAGGCTCCCAGCACCGAGATCATCGAGAAAACAAAAAGAAACAACCATTGCGCGGAACTGTAGTGAGCACTGGCAATTTTCCATGGAGGGTTGAAGAAAAGCCAGAAAACGGTTGCCGCAGTGAGAGTCCACACCAGCACTCGCCAGCGGTCGTAGCGCGCCAAGATGCTGTGTCCTCCGACGTTGTAGAACGCGAAAGAGAACGAGGCAAGCAGGGCGGCAATGAGACCGTATGTATCAACCCGAACCGCGGAACTGGAACGGGTCCCGAACAGATCGATGACCAAAGCAATTCCCATCACCGCCATCGCGACGGCGGCAACTTTCTGCCGCGTGAGCTTCTGCTGACCGCGGGCGACCACATACAGAAGAACCCATACCGGAGCGGTGTACTGCACGATGATGGCGGTGGCGACGTTGGTGCGCTGGATAGCCACGTAATAGAAGTAGTTGGAGACTGCCACGCCCAGCGTTCCCAAAACCAGGCAGTAAGCCAAATCGCGCGCCGGCATCTTAATGCGTTGCCAACCTCGCGTACCGACGAGGCTTGGAAGCAGCACAAGCAGCGAGAATGAGGTGCGGGTCTGCGCAAGAATGAGAGGATTGATGGGATGCGACGCGACGGCGCTCAACGTCAGCTTGCCGGTGAAAACGGCGCGGCCCAGGGCGGCGGAGACTCCCCAAAGAAACGCCGCAGCGGCGATGAAGAAATAGCCGCGCAGAGGGTGCAACCCCGAGCTGTCGCGATTTTGGTTAGGGATGATAGTGAGCCTCGCGAATCTTCGCCGATTAGAACCGAGATGATCATGCATCGGAGAGAACGCGGTCAAGGCCGTTCAATCCCTTCCGCGCCCGCTGAGGCGAGAACCATTACTCGTCTACATATTCGATCTGGACGGTAATCTTTGCGGTCTTCTGAAGCATGGCGGAGACTGAACAATATTTTTCTTTCGAGAGCCGCACCGCATCTTCGGCGGCTTTCCGCGATACTTTACCGCCGATGCGGTAAATCAGCTTAATGTCGGTGTAGACCGAGGGCGGCTCGGCGGCTCGTTCAGCCTCGGCGCGGACTTCGAGGCTGGTAAATGGCTCGCGCTTCTTCTGCAAGATGGAGACTACATCGTAGCCGGTGCAACCGCACAGCCCGATCAGCACCAACTCCATCGGACTGTTGCCGGCTGCTTTGTCGCCATCGACGACAATTGTGTGACCGCTGCTGGCGATGCCATTGAAGCGTTGATTTTCGACCCATGTAGTCTTAGCTTCCGTCATAGACTACCCCCTATCTTCGGTTGTCGGTGCTGGGCTCAGGATGAATCAAAACGCGAAACAGCTCCGGTGCGGCTTGCTTGAATCGGATTTCGAGTTCGGTCTGAATATCGTGGACCCGGGCAAGCGGCAGATCGTCGGAAAATGTGCAGTGGCAAGAAATGTAAAGTCGCCCGCGAACCTTCTTTATTTGAACGTCGTGCATGTCGACAATTTCTGGGAATTCTTCGGCGAGCAATTTCAGCTGCCGCTCGAGGCTGGCATCGCGCACTAACTCGTCGCCGGTTTCGATCGTGGCAGGCTCGCTTTCAATATGGGTGAGAATGTCATCGATCTGGGGGACGTCGTGGCGCATATCCGCTTCCAGATCGGTGACCTGATCGTGCGCACTCTTGAGGGTCATCCGCTCATCGAGTTCGACGTGCTGCTCGACGTGCAGTCGGCCAGAGAGGTCCTGCACGCTGATGTCGTGGACATTGAGATTATGGCGCGTAGCGACCGCGCGGATCCGGTCAAAGATATTTTCCGAGCGTTGGGCACGGGGAAGCGGTTGGACGGTAACGTCGGCATCGGGAAGAATGCGCTGGACCGCCTGCGTGACCGCCTCTACCAGTTGTTCGGAGCGCTGGAAAGTAACGGTGCGAGCCAGGCCGACGGCGAGATCGGCGAAATATCGATTGCCGGCACGCCGGATGCGAACGCGCCCCACTTCGAGCACCCCATCCACGTGCAAGGCGGCGTCGATGATCTGAGTGCGTACGCCCGTGGGGGCGGCGTCGAGGAGGGCGTCGATGGTGCGCCGCGACAAGCGCCAGCTTACGGAAACGATCACGCCGGCGACAAACAAGGCGGCTATCGGGTCGGCCTTACGCAGCGATTCCAGATGATACTTGTGCCCCAGCAGAATGAGCACGAGACCGAGCACAACCACACCTGCGGACCACACGTCAGTGGAGAAATGCAGAGCGTCGGCTTCGAGAGCCTGGCTTTGATACTTCGTGGCGATCCGGGTGAGACGGCGCGAACGCCACCAATCCACCGCCATGGAGGCTACCATCACGGCAAATGCCCAGATCGATGGTTCGACGTCGACCTGGCGGAAAAACAAGCGCACGATCGCCTCGTAGATAACCCAAACGCAGGTCAGCAGAAGCAGTCCGGTCTCGACGAAGGCGGAAAAGTTTTCGACCTTGCCGTGGCCATATTGATGGTCGGCGTCGGCGGGCTTATCGGAAACTCCTACGGACAAATACGTGAGCAAGGCAGCGATGAGATCGAGCGCAGAATGAGCCGCTTCGGAGAGAATTCCCAGGCTGCCGGTGGTGACACCGACCGCGATTTTTCCGCCCGTTATGAACAGGGCGGCTAATACTGAATTTCCAGCCACCGCGCGTTTTTCCGCTCGCATGGCGGTTGGCGAGTAAAGGGCCGGCGTCCCGGACATAAAGGGATTATCGCCGTTAAGACGAAATTGCGCCAAAGGAAAGTCTTATGTCAGATACTGCGGGAAACGGCCTCTATGCTACGATGCTAGTTCAGTTGTCCAACTTCCTGATCTACCAATCCTGGAGGACTCTTGTATGCGTAAGAGTTGGTTGCTGTGTGTGCTTTTGGGAACGCTGGCCTGGGGACAGGCACAGCCGGGAACGACGCCGGGTCAGCCGGGCCCGGCGCAAACGCCGAGCGCTGCCGCTAAAGCGCCAGCGGAGCCCGCCGAAGTGCGGGAAAGTGCAGTTGTGCTCACGATCAAAGGGGTCTGCCCGGCATCGCCGAAGACGGCCACGGCGTCGAAGACCACTGCTGGCAAGACGGCTGGCGTCCCTGCCAAGAAACCGGCGGACTGCAAGACAGAAATCACGCGGGCGCAATTCGAGAAGATGGCCGGTGGGCTTTCGCCAAACGTAACGCCACAATTGAAGCGCCAACTGGAATCGGCGCTTCCTCGCTTTATGGCAATGTCGGAAGCGGCCAAAGCGAAGGGACTCGACAAGACGGAGCGTTTTCAGGAGACGATGAAGGTTGTAAAGATGCAGGTTTTAACGCAGGAACTGCAGCGCACCTTGCAGGAGGATGCGGATAAGGTCCCACCGGAGGAGATCGCCGGGTACTACAAGAAGAATCCCGAAGCCTACGAGCAATTTTCTCTGGACCGGCTCTTCATCCCGCGCTACAAGCAACAGGAAGCCGACGATGATGCGAAAGCGCCGGAGAAGCTGACGGAAGAACAGCAGAAAGCCAAGGAAGCTGCAGAAAAGGCCAATCGCGAGCAGGCTGAGCAGGATCTCAACAAGCTGGCCGACACCCTGAGAGAACGGGCAGCGGCGGGTGAGGATTTCGCAAAACTTCAGAAAGAAGCCTTCGAGGCCGCGGGCACTAAGGTGGACAACCCGACGGTAAACCTCCCCAAGGTGCGGCGCACAGGGTTGCCTCCGGCGCATGCCGCGGTCTTCGACCTGAAAGCAGGTGATGTATCGGCGGTCATCAGCGACAACGGTGGCCACTATATTTACAAAGTGGTGAGTAAGGAAATAATCCCGCTCGACGACCCGGTGAAGACTGAAATTCACAACAAGCTGAAGAGTGAGCGCATGAAAGAAATGATGGATAAATACACGAACTCGTTCGAGGCCGTGCCCAACGAAGCATACTTTGGGCCGCCGGCAGGGCCTGGAGCGCGTCCGGGAATGCCGTCGCGCATGCCCAGTCCTCAGACGGCTCCGCCGCCGCCGACGCGGCCCCAGGATCGGGACCTAGGTAGTACTGCTCCGCAGCCGGCTGCGAAGCCGCCATCGACGCCTGTGGCGGCCCAAGCAACACCATCGAAGCCCGACCCCGACTGATGGCAAGCCCGAACCCTGTTGTCGTGGTTACTGGCATTGCGGGGAACCTGGGATCCAGGTTGCTCCCGCTGCTGAGGAATTTCTCCGTGATTGGGGTGGACCTGAGTTCTCCCCAAACCGATCTTCCGCTGCGGTTCGAGCATCTCGATCTGGGCGAGGAGTCCTCGACCCGAGTGTTTTACGACTTGCTGCGCGACGCTCGACCGGTCGCGGTGATTCATCTCGCGTTCGTGATTGATCCTGTGCGGACAGGTGTGCTCGACGGTGAGCGCATGTGGCAGATCAACGTGGCGGGCACGGCGCGCATTATGGAAGCAGTCACGGAGGCGAATCGCACGGCGGACTCCCCGATCCGGCAATTCATCTTTCCCAGCAGCGTTTCAGCCTACGGCCCCAACCTGCCAGCCCCGGCGACAGAAGATTCCGTTCTGGCGGCACATACCTTGCCCTACGCGATACATAAGAAACAGTCCGATGAAGTGGTGCAGCAGCGCGCGCCGGCGCTGCGGGGGTGTAGCGTATACCTTCTGCGTCCCCATATCTTTGCCGGCGCCAGCGTGGAGAATTATCTGCTTGGGGCATTTCGGGGCACGATCAACGGCAAAGGTGCACGGGCGGAAAAAATGCGGAAGGATGGCAAACGGTTGCCTTGCATGCTGCCCCGCGGGCAACAATATCTCGACAACAAGATTCAGTTCGTGCACGTGGATGATATGGCGCGGTTGCTCGTGCATCTGTTGCACCGCGATCCCGAGGCGCAGCGGCTGACAATTCTAAACGTAGCCGGACGTGGGGATCCCCTGACCTTTGGCCAATGCGTTGAAATGGCGCAAGGGAAACTGATACGCGTGCCGGGAAAGTGGGCGATGGGGCTGGTACTGCAATTCTTGTGGAAGCGGCAAATCTCCGCGATTCCGCCCGAGGCGCTCCCCTACATGACCGGGGAATACATCATGAATACGGAACGCCTTCGGGCTTTTCTTGGCAGCGAATACGAAAACGTAATGCGATACACAATCGCCGATGCCTTCGCCGATAGCTGCAAGAACACTCCGGCAGCAGCAGACCAGAGCGCGGCCGCCAAATAGATTTTAATCGGCATTATTCGGGAGCTTTCGCCTCTCACTTTTTGCCCCGATACAAGCCTGCGATGCCGAACGTGTAAGGAGTCCAGTTCACTTCGCGAAAGCCGGAGCGTCGCATGCGGTCCAGCATTTCTTGCGGCTCGGGAAAGCGTTCTACGGAATTGGGAAGGTAAGTGTAGGGTCCGCGGACGCCGGAGAGCATGGTCCCAACCCGAGGCAGGACCTGTTTGAAGTAAAGCCGGTAAAGATGGCCCATAACACCCTTGGGCTTACTGAAGTCGAGTATGCCGCACTCTCCTCCGGGACACAGTACACGCGCGATCTCGCGCAGGCCTGCATCGTAGTCCGCGAGATTTCGGAAGCCGAATGCCGCGGTCACGAGGTTGAAATGCTGGTCGGGAAAGGGCAGGCACAGAGCGTCGGCTTCGATCCAATGTGGAATTGCCAAGTTCGCGCCGTCTGAGAGCTTGTCGAGGGACTTGGCGGTGGCGTTCTGGAGCATGGCATGGGAAAAGTCGGCGCCTAGAAGTTGCTGACCTCGGTTCACAGATTGCCTGCGTAAGGCGAAAGTCATGTCTCCGGTGCCGCAGCACAGGTCTAAAACCCGAGAATCCGGCTGGGCGAGGATTCGACCGAAAGCTCGCGCCGTCCGCCGCCACCACAAACGATCGACATTGAACGACAATACGTGGTTGAGCAGATCGTAGCGCGGAGCAATCGAAGTGAACATCTCGCGGACAGCGCGAGATGCAGAAGATGTGTCAGCGGCTCCTTCAGGACTGGCTCCAACAACGAGTTTGTGGTTTTGGGGCATTGCCGTGGAATCAATTGCCAGTTTTCAACTTTCGATTGCCGGATGAGAGCGCGCTTCAGGGTTAAAAGGAGCAGACACGCCCTTCATCCGGAAATTGGCAATCTTGTTTCTATCTTCCCCCTCCGCCACGGGACAGGCGCCGCAATTCGTCGACGGCTGCGATCACAACGCTGTCGGGAACATCGGCGACGATTTCAACTTTCCCTATTTCACGGGGCAGCACAAAATGCACCACGCCGCTTTGCGTTTTCTTGTCGGCCTGCAAGCGCGCGAGAATCTTGCGGGAGCTCACTTTGAGTTCCGGCAACCGGCCGAGGCTTAGCACCGCATCCGCGATGCGGCCGGCCGTTACTCTATCCGTTCTGCCCACAGCGAGGGCGATATTGGTGGCGGCAATCAGGCCCCACGCGACGGCCTCGCCATGCAGCAGGCTGCGGTAGCCGGTCTCCGCCTCCAGCGCGTGCCCGATGGTGTGACCAAGGTTCAGCACACGACGGAGGCCGCCTTCGTGCTCGTCTGCCGAGACGACTTCGGCTTTCAACTTCACCGACTGGGCAATGACACCTTCCAGCTCCACCGGATCGCGCTTCAGGATCTGGGCTCGCTTCTGTTCGAAGCGCAGAAAAAGATCGAGATCGCCGATGATGCCGCACTTCAGGGCTTCGTAGAGACCGGCGCGAAACTCGCGGTTCGGCAAAGAGCGTAATAGTTCCGGATCACTGAGAACAGCGCGCGGATGATGAAAAGTTCCGAGCAGGTTCTTCCCTGCCCCAAGGTTCACGCCTGTCTTTCCCCCGACCGATGCATCTACCTGAGCCAGCACTGTAGTAGGAATTTGCACCAGCTCCACGCCGCGCATGTAAAGGGAGGCAAGCAATCCGGTAACATCGCCGACCACTCCGCCGCCAAATGCAACCAGAACCGCTTTGCGGTCGGCACCCAGTCGAGACAGTCGTTCCGCCAGGGTTTCAACCGTTCGCAGCTTCTTGGCAGGTTCTCCGTCCGCCATCTGAATTACTTGCGGCTTGAACCCCGCAGAGACGAAAGAACGAATCAATTTTGCTCCCCAGCGCCGTCGCACTGGCGGAACGGTTACTACAAAAACCTTGCTGGCATGAGGCAGCAACTCGGCGAGCAGGGTGCCAGCCCGTGCGAGCAGGCCGTTCTCGATCCGAGCTTGATAGGGCTGGGGCGGGACATGGATGGTGACCTGCGCCATGGGAATTCCATCATAGCCTATGAGCCCACATGCTTTGATCGGATGGCCGGTGGAAGTGGTAACATTTGCGGTCTATGAAAGGTCTTCCAGCCGAGACCGATTTCATCGTGATTGGCGCCGGAGTCGCAGGCTTGCGAGCCGCGATAGAACTAGCGGCTGCCGGTCGCGTACTTGTACTGGCGAAGAACGACGCGCTGCACTCCAGCACCGCGTCAACGCCAGGCGCAACCACCGCTGCTCTCAGCGACGAGGAAGAACTCATCTTGCACCTGCAGGACACTCTGATCGCCGGGGACGGGTTGTGTCTTCCGGAAGCAGTGAAGATTCTGGTGGAAGAAGGAGTTGAACGCATTGAAGAGCTCATCGCTTGGAGCAGACAGCTCGATCGGAACGGAACGAATCTGGTCTTTGAGAGTGAAGCCTCATACAGTCACAGCCACGTTCTGCGTTCTCCGGGCGATTCGGTGGGAAGCCAAATCCTGCGTGCGCTTCACGCCAAAGCCCGAACTTTCAAGAATATTTCCATCCTTGAGTTTGAATTTGCTGCAGATCTTCTCACCGAAGTCGAGCAGGTAACTGGCGTCTCCCTGATCAGTGACAAGGGTTTGCCGGAGGAAATAACTTGCTCAGCGGTCATGCTGGCCACAGGTGGTCTGGGTCAACTCTATCGCAACACGACCAATCCTGAGGTCGCCACAGGCGACGGCGTGGCGATGGCTTCTCGCGCCGGCGCGGAGATCCGCGACCTGGAGTTTGTTCAATTTCATCCTACCGTGCTTTACATGAAGAAGGCACCACGGTTTCTGCTCTCGGAGGGGCTCCGCCGTGAAGGCGGCTACCTGCGGAACATCGAGATGGACCGATTCATGGGGAAATACCATCCCCTGGCGGAAAAGGGGCCGGCTGACGTTGTGGCGCGGGCCATCATGCACGAAATGGAAATCAGCCGCTCCAAAGATCCGTTTGTTTATCTCGACCTGACGCACTTGAACGCAGTGCGAGTGCAGAAGCGCTTTCCACGCATCTATGCCACCCTCATGAAAAACAACATTGACATTACCGAGGATGTCATTCCCATCCGCCCCGCGGCACACCGCTCGATTGGCGGAGTGCGCACGAATCTGGACGGCAAGACCAGCCTGGGTGGGCTCTATGCCGCGGGCGAAGCAGCTGCAACCGGTGTACACGGAGCGAATCGGTTCGCCAGCAATTCCTTGCTCGAGGCTTTGGTGTACGGGGCGCGAGCCGGAAGAGCTATGCGCGAGGAGGTGAAGCATGCGCGCAAGTCTACAACGATACCGAAGAAGGCCGCGGCGCAGAATGGGCCGGTGGACGCGGGAACGGAAGAATTGATCGGCGAGATCCGAGACATTATGTGGAAAGATGCCGGCATTGTGCGTACGCGAGTCGGCATGCAGGAGGCGATCCGCCTTCTGGAAGCAATATCACCAAGAGTGGCTCACCTGCGCACGCGACGTTCGCACGAGGCGGCGAACCTGCATCTCGCAGGACTACTGGTGGCACGTTCGGCATTGGGGCGCGAGGAAAGCCGTGGCGTGCACTATCGCACCGACTATCCCAGTCACGATGACAGAAAGTTTCTAAAGCACTCGGTGGCCCAGGGCGAAATCACGCGATTTGTGTAACGCCCGCTAGTTTTCGCCCGCCCCAGGAGAAGTGCCGGGATACACGATCGACGCGGCCACTGACGCCGTCAGCACTCCGGCCACCGCACCGAGCGTCACCAGGGTTGAAACCGGGAAATAGTCCGCGGCAATCATCTTCAATCCCACCAGGACGAGCACGAATGCGAGCCCGGCGTGAAGGAACCGAAACGCCTTCATCAGGCCAGACACTGCGAAGTACATCGAACGCAGGCCGAGAATGGCGAACACATTTGAGCTGTAGACGATGAAGGCGTTAAGAGAGACCGCAAGAACGGCGGGAATGGAATCGACGGCAAAAAGCACATCCGTGGTTTCGATAACCGCCAAAACGACTAACAGCGGAGTGGCGTGGAGACCCGGGTTCCCTTTCCATCCGCGCACAAAGAAACGCCCGTCCTGATAGCCGTCGGTCACCGGTATCCAGCGACGCAGTGCCCTGACGGCCGGGTTCTTTGCCGGGTCGACCTGGTGTTCTCCCATGAAACCAAGCCGGATGCCGCTATAGATCAGTAACGCCCCAAGCACATAAATAATCCAGTGAAAACGATGTATCAGGCTTACACCGGCAAGAATAAAGAAGCCGCGCATCACGAGTGCTCCGAGAATTCCCCAAAACAGTACGCTGCGCTGATGCCGCTCGGGTACCGAGAAATAACGGAAAATCACTAAAAAGAGGAAAAGATTGTCCACACTGAGCGACAGTTCGAGGACATAGCCCGTAACAAATTCAAGCGCGACCTGGCGGCCTTGCCAGAAGAATATTATTCCCGCCAAGGCGGCGGCGAGACCGATCCACATGGCGCTCCACGCGAGGGCTTCACGCGAGCGCACGACGCGGCCGCGGCGGTGGAAGACGAGCAGATCCAACACCAACATGCCGAGCGCGAACAGGTTGAAGAGAATCCAGAAATAGAGCAAGGGCGATCCATGTTGAAGGCTTTGTAATTGCCGATTTTGATTGCCGATTGGGAAACCCGAAGCGAGGATACCTTCAATCAGCAATTTCGCTAGTTCTGCCGCCCTAAACGCCCGCTCTCCCAGGCATCCCACAGGCCTGAGGATTTAAGCACTTCATCGCCATGGGTTTCGCGCATGGACTGCTCGATCTGGGTGCGGGTGATGCGCGGGCCGATCTTTTCCGGAAGATTGGCCAGCGCGAAGCTGAACTCGGCCGCCTCGGCTACGTGTTTCTTGAGTTGGGCGAAGTCCACCTTGTCATAGGTATCAGAAACGGCATGGTAGTTTTCCAGATAGTTCGCTTCTTCCTGATCGGCGACAAATGTGGGAACGCCTTCCAGCATGAAATCAAAATGGTCAGTGCCCCATTCCATATCGGTTTTCAATTCTGTCAGGCCGAATTGCTGTAGCGGGGCAATGAGGCGCTTGGCGGTGTCGAGGACGTCTTTGCGGCCGCCATCGGCAAAGCCGGTTGTCTTACCCGTGCCGGAATCCCAGATGATGACTCCGGCAGCATTGTCGAGTTGAGCGCGATGCGCGATGGCATAGGCGCGTGAGCCGAGCAGGCCTTCCTCTTCGCCGGAGAAAAGAATGAAGCGCATGGAGCGGCGAGGTTTCAATCCGGACGCTTTGATCGCCCGCAGCGTGTCCACCACCAGCGCGGCGTTGCAACCGTTGTCGAGGGCTCCGGTACCCAGCTCCCACGAGTCCAGATGGGCGCCGAGAATGGTAAATTCATCGGGCTTTTCGCTGCCTTTGATTTCTGCGATCACGTTCGCGGTTTTGATCGGTCCGCCGAGTTGATTGGGGATGCTTAGGTCAGCCCACACGGATTGCCCAGAAGCCAGCAAGCGTCCGATGCGCTCTCCATCCTCACGCGCGACCAACACCTGGGGAATGCGGTCGATTTCGCCCTGGGAAGAATTGGTATGCCGATAGAGGATGTCGTGCTCGCGCGTGGCGATGAAAGCAACTGCCCTGGCCTTTCCCTTGATGGCCGCGTCGATCGCCGGCGGCGCGTTCGAATACTCCGCGAAGAGATCGTCCCAAGTCTTGAGCACTGCAGAATGGACCAACACGATTTTACCGGAAATGTCCGCGGCCTTTGCGAAGTCGGCCGGGCGGCCATTGCCAACGTCAACAACCGGCACGTGTCTTACCGCAGCGAGCGCGGGCGCCCAGGCGATCGAAACGCAGCGGACGCGAAAATGCACTCCGGGAATCTGGGTAAGCTTAGGATCAAGCGCAGTGCGGTTGGCGCTGACCGTCATCTCTGTTGCGCCCTCGGCCCAGGAATGCGGGATGGCAAACTCTTCAGTGTGAACGGCGTCGGCTCCTGCCGCCTTGAATGCCTGCACGCCCCAATCTATGGCCCGCTGCATCGCGGGAGTGCCGGGAACGCGGCCACCGACTTCATCCGTTAATCGGCGCAAGTTGCTCTCAAGCGGGGAAGGTTGCAGGGCGAACTGAATGACTCGGGCGGCATCGTCCGTACCGGTTTGTGGAACTGCAGCAAAACAGACAGTACTTGCGATAAGGCACAGCCAACAAGCATTCTGCGTTCGCATATCGGGTGCATTAGAAATCAATTCTTGGAAAAGAGCAAAACCTGTCAGAAGACGGCACACGAAGCTTTTACCCGCACAGAGCGTGAAGACCTCGCAGAGTGCGGAATAGGGCTCGAGCTTTTCTTTATCTTTTATCTTTGCGTTATTCGCGGCTCTTCTCGGTGAGCTTTGTGGTTAAGAGCTTTTCGCCAACGATCTTGCCGGCACGGGAACCTCTTCACTTCGGCGGCAGCGGGTCCATCTTGTCGAGAATGCGCACCGTCTCCAGCATCGTGCCGCCTACAATCTCCAGGCTCCTGGGGCTGAGCTTGTCGACGGTGTCTTGCGTCGTGTGCCAGAACACGTCGTTATAGCCGTAATTAAAGTCGATAAAATCGGCGGAGGGCACGCCCCGCTTCAGGAAGGGAATGTGATCGTCGTCCACGCCCATCGTGCGCGCGAAGAAATGCGATTGATAGCCGAACCGGGTGGCTGCTTCGAACACCACGTCTTCGAGCCAAGGTGTCGAATTGGAATCGCGCTCAATATTAAGATCCGCATCTCCGATCATGTCCGCTAACAGGAAGGCCTTGATTTTCTTAATCGACCCGTCGGCTTGCCATTTCTCAACTAAGTGGCTGATCCCGTACAGGCTGTCGTCGGAAAACGGCATTTCCGCCGGAAGTCCGCCCGATCCGTCAGGCTTAATGGCCTCTTCAGCGTCGTCCCACACCAGCCAGACGCTGTAGCCGTCGCGCTTCTTTCCGCGCAACTGATTGGCGAATTCGAGAAGCAGCGCGCTCGAAGAGCCGCCGTCGTTGGCGCCCACGTAAGAGGTTTTGCGAAGTGGATAATTTGTATCGTAGTGGCTGGCGATGACAATGATTCCGTTCTTGGTCCCCGAAAACTTCGCAATGATGTTTCGCACGGGAAGCTTTCCCTCGGGCGTATCCGCCGGGAACGAATCCTGTTCCACGTCATCGCCCTTGAGGTGCGCCAAAATGTAATCCTCGACCTTCTTGTGATTCGCGCTTCCGATGGGCCGCGGGCCGTAGGCTACGATTTCCTTCACGTATTGCATCACCCGTTCGCCATTGATGGCGGGGAGCGGGCCGTTGTCCGGCGGGAGTGTGGCCTTGGAAGGAGATGCGTCGGGAACAGTGGCAGCTGAATTCTGTGCCCGCACTTCGCCTGCTTCCTTATCGTGATCGCACGAGACTAGCGTGACCGCAAATGAAAAGATCAAGACTGAAAGGGCAATTCCCTTGCCTATGTTCGCTGTGATTCTCGTCGACAACGTATGCACCTCAACTTCAGCCGCCCGCTGAAAGACCGGGATCGGGCGACTCCTATGCCGCCTGCTTTTCTTTTCGAGCCCGCCGCTGCTTGGGATGAACGATCCAAGCGATCCCAATGCTCACTCCGTACAGTCCAACCATGGGGGCGGCAAAGATGCACATACTCAAAATATCGGGAGTAGGCGTGACGATCGCCGCGATGATAAAAATCACCAAAATGGCATAACGAAAATTCTTCCACATGAAACTCGCGGTGATGATGCCCATCAAGGCCAGGAAAAAGATAAGAATTGGCATTTCAAAGATTAAGCCCATGCCGAGAATGATGCTGAGAAACAGCGACGTATATTCGCTGATGGTGATCATCGGCTGAAACTGTCTTCCGAAATGAACCAGGAAACCGAGCGCCTGCGGATAAACAACCTTGTAGCCGAAATATCCTCCGGCCACGAAGAGTGCGATGGTTGAAACCATGAAGGGAACAACGTACGGCTTCTCGTTGCGGTAAAGCCCTGGCGAGATAAACATCCAAACCTGATAGAGGACAAACGGTGAGGTAAGGAACAGGCCAGCCATCGCAGCAATCTTCAGATAAAGATTGAAGGGCTCAGTGGGATTCAGGTAGACCAGTTTCTCTGACATGCCATTGGTTTTGAGCACCTCCATGATCGGGCGCTGCATGATGTCGTAGATCTTCTCCACTTTCCACCAACAAGCAAAAAATCCTACAGCCACCGCGGCGATCGAATAAACCAGGCGGCGGCGCAATTCCTCCAGATGATCGAGAAAACCCATTGTAGGCATAGCGTCGCGGCTGGGCTCGTCGGGAACTCCGGTCGCGATCTCAGACATGCGACGCCTGCGAGGTCGAAGCCTCAGGCTCGGCGACGGCTTCGGTGGGGGAAGCGGAGTTCGACGCCAGGGCTGCACCCGGTGAGGTTGTCTCAGCGGCTTCTACCGGGGGAGACGCTAGCGTGGCGGCAGCCTCTGGTGTATGTGGAGTCGATTCGCTTGCTGCGGGATTAAGACTCAGGCTGGCCACTGTACCTTGCGGCGGTGGACTAGGAGGCAGCGCGGTTCGGTTCTTCTCAACCTCAAGATGGGCAATTTCAGTTTCAATCTGCGACTTAAATTCGTTTGAAGCGCGCCGCAGTTCAGCAAGAAGCTTTCCGGCTTGACGGGCGATCTCCGGCAACTTCTTGGGCCCAAAGATAATCAAGGCCAGGAAGAACAGGAAAATCGTCTCCGAGAAACTCATGCGCCCATCATAATGCCGAAGCCGGAAAGCGGCAACGACGAGACAAACAGTTGACAATGCTTCTTGGTTGCGTCAATCCATCTTAGGTCAATCCATTTTAGAATAGTGCCGCATGCAACTCTGGCTGGCCCGTGAGAGTGAAGTCAGCATCCGCGAGCAATTGGTCACTCAGGTGGTACTCGGCATTTTGAGCGACGACCTCGCGCCGGGCCAGCGTCTGCCCAGCACGCGAGAATTGGCACGGCGCTACAAACTTCATCCCAATACGATCAGCGCGGGATACCGCCAACTACATCGGGAGCGCTGGGTAGAACTCCGGCGGGGTAGTGGTGTGTATGTAGCGGCACGAAAGCCGGAGGCACAGCTATCCTCCGCCGTCGCCCTGAACCAGATGATCGCCGCTCTGGTCCGCTCGGCGCGAACTTCCGGCGTCTCCTTGCCGGCGCTGCGGTCAGGCCTGCGCCGGTGGCTCGAATTGCAGCCTCCGGATCATTTCCTTTTAATCGAACCGGACGAGGAGTTGCGGCGCATTCTAGCTGCCGAGTTACAACAGGCCGTGAGCCTTCCAGTCCGCAGTTGCGGCCTGGAAGATTGTCGGAAGGCCTGCGATGGCGGGATTCCGCTTGCGCTGCCCAATCGCGCCGCAGCGATTCGGAAGATGTTGCCCGACGGAACAGAACTGCTCACGCTTCAAATTCGCTCCGTTCCCTCCTCGTTGGGAGGGTGGCTGCCCGCGCCTTCAGAGGCACTGGTGGGCGTTGCTTCGAGTTGGCCAGAATTCTTGAAAGTAGCGCGCGCTGTGCTGAGCGCCGCAGGCTTCCATCCGGACAGCCTCATCTTCCGCGACGCTCGAAACCTGAACTGGCATCGCGGCTTGACGGGAACGGCGGCGGTCGTGTGCGATTCTGTCACAGCCACGAAATTGCCGGCTGGATGCCGCCCGATTCCCTTCGCTTTACTGTCGAAGTCGTCGACCGACGAACTGTTGCGTTATACGGAGTTCATCAATCCGCCTCACACTGATTCAGTGTGACACTCCCGGAACTGTCACAGGCAAGCAACTGCATCCTGCGGATCACGGCTACGATCCGTTTATGAAAAACGCAGAGCTCTTCCCGTTGTTTCTTGTGTCGACGCTGCTTGGCTCGATCCTGATCGCATCGAACGTGCTGGCACAGACCACAAACCCAACCAGCTTGCCGGAATCCGACCCAGTCGCAGTAGCGCGGATCCGATACGTTCAGCCCGAAAGCGGCTCCTCGCCGGTTAACGATGCCGATCATCAGGCCAGTGAAAATGAGACTCTTGCCCAATTTTCCCGCCCACCCGGGCCTCCGTTTCGCCGCGCGATGCGACCTCCGATGGGCGGCTACCGTGGAATGTCGGGACCAAACTGGGGACACCACGGAGCGATCGGAGCCTTGATCGGATTCGGCATAGGAGCCGGGACGGGGGCGGCTTGGGGTGCATCCAGAGAGCCTGCCGCGAACCGGGCGGGCGACGCGCTGCTTGGTGGCCTGCTGCTTGGGGGTCTGGGAGCAGCCATGGGCGCGGCTATCGCCTCCTTGCCGCCGCTTCCCAGCCGCCAATTCCACCGACACAGGACTTGGGAAGATGAAGACTATGACGAGTTGGGCTCCCGCTACAAACCGCGCCCAGCCAATGGAGGAGGCTCGCCGCATCCCGCTCGGACCCAGCCATCAGCGAACCAGGAAGCGGCGCTGGCCGACTTACCGGTTGCGCCATGAAGGCGAACCTCTATGAGGGAGACGCTGTGACCCCCCATCCGAGCAAATTGACGCCTGAGGTGGTTACCCTCGGTAACCATATGAGCTCTCGCGCATCTAACCCAGTGTTATACTCTTATGTATTCATCGCGGTAGCCGGGGTAGTCCGACAACCCTAAACCGAAGGAAATTCAAGATGGCTCGAAGTTCTCGGCGCTCACTCTTTCTGGTGGTTTTTTTTCTCCTCGCCTGCGGTTTTCTGGGGATCCTTTTTGCCCAGCGCACGGGTCAGCAGTCATCGCTCACCGGTGACACAGACGTCAAAGACAGCCTGAAACAGTTTACTGACGTCTACTCCATCGTTGAGGACAACTACGCCGAGCCAGTCAATCCCGACAAAGCAATCTACAACGGAGCTATTCCGGGGATGCTGCACGCGCTCGATCCGCACTCGAATTTCTTCGATCCCAAGTCTTACGCTCTGATGCGCGAAGATCAGCGCGGCAAGTACTACGGCGTGGGCATGACAGTCGGACCGCGAAACAATAAAGTGATTGTGATCTTCCCGTTCACGGGCACACCCGCGTACAAGGCTGGTATTCATCCCGGCGATGTGATCATCGCTGTCGATGGCAAGTCCACGGAGAACATGAGCACCGGCGACGTCGCCGATCTACTAAAAGGGCCTAAAGGTACGACGGTTCACATCAGCATTTCGCGCGAGGGTGTCGAGAAGCCGATGGAATTTACCTTGATCCGCGACGAGATTCCCCGCTACAGCGTGGATGTTCACTTCCTCATCCGGCCTGGAATCGGCTATTTGCACGTGACCGGCTTCAACGAGACCACGGAAGAGGAAGTCTCGAAAGCTCTGGATGAATTTGGCGATCTGAAGGGCCTGATTCTTGACCTGCGTGGAAATCCGGGCGGCTTGCTGAGCGAAGGGGTGGGCGTCTCCGATAAATTTCTAAAGAAGGGTCAACTGATCGTTTCTCACCATGGCCGGGCCTCGGCGGAAAAGCGTTACGTGGCGCAGCATGGCAACGGCGGCAAAGATTATCCGCTGGTCGTCCTGGTAAATCGATTGACCGCCTCGGCGGCGGAGATTGTCTCGGGAGCGATTCAGGATCACGATCGCGGCTTGATCGTGGGCGAAGTCACCTTCGGCAAGGGTCTTGTGCAGACCGTGTATCCGCTATCGGAAAACACTGGACTGGCCCTGACCACGGCGCACTACTACACGCCGAGCGGCCGGCTGATCCAGCGCGATTACAGCAACATTTCACTCTACGATTATTATTACAACCGCGATTCCGAATCCGGCAGCAATGCCAATCGCGAAGTGAAGCTCACCGATAGCGGACGCACGGTTTATGGTGGCGGCGGTATCACGCCCGACGTTGTGATTCCTCCCGTGAAGAGCAATCATTTTCAGGACACGCTGCTGCAGCACTACGCGTTCTTCAACTTCGCCAAGCGCTACGTCGTGAATCATCATCCAACGAAAAGTTTTGAGGTGGACGACGCCACCATGCAGGATTTTCGCAAGTCGCTCGACGAAGCCAGCATTCCCTACACACAGGCCGATCTGGTCGACAATAGCGACTGGATCAGGTCCAACATCAAGGCTGAGATTTTCGTCGATGCTTTCGGTCAGGATGAGGGGATGAAGGTGCGTACGGAAGCAGATCCTGAAGTGCTAAAAGGCCTGGATCTTCTTCCCCAAGCCAAAGCGCTGGCCGACAATGCCAGGAAGATCGTGGCGGAACACAACGGCGCAGGAGCCTTCAACCGATAGATCAGTTCATAGATCGCCTATGTGGGGACAGCCGCCCTCGGCTGTCCACCCGAGCGAAGTTCGATCCTGCCTCGCGCGCGCCAAGATCGGACACTACGACTTTCATTGACTTCAAGCATCGGCTATGCCAAAATCCGCCTCAGCGGCGGGTTTTACCGGCTTGAATGCCGAGCAGCTGCCCTTCCCCAGTCTAGCGCCGTTGAAGATGACACAGGTAAGAAAACGATCTAAGCCCGCGGTGCTCAGCGTCTGCTTCTCGCCCTGCCAGGCGGAGCCGGCTTGAAGCCGGTTTTATTGGGATTGGCAGTTGTCTTGGCGGTGGTTGCCGGATTCCTCGATTGGCGCAGCCGCCGGATTCCCAATTGGCTAACGGTTCCTGGGCTACTGGTCGGCTTGGCGGCCAGCGCAACGGCTGGCGGATGGCTCGGTTTGAAGGCTTCCCTGCTTGGCGCCGGGTTGGGATTGCTGCTGTTGTTGCCTTTTGTTCTCGTTCGCAGCCTGGGCGCGGGTGATTGGAAGCTGGCCGGCGCGCTGGGCTCATTCGTCGGGCCGGCAGTGCTGATCGATCTGCTGATGGGTTCGATTTTTGTGGCCGGAGTGATGGCCCTGGCCTTGGTAATCTACAAGCGGCGATTCATTCAGACGCTGCGTAACATTGGGAGGCTGCTGGCCTCGATGGTGACCTTTCGTATGCCGGGACCAGAGGTTTCGCTGGACAATCCGCAGTCGCTCAAGGTCCCATATGGAGTAGCACTGGCCTTGACGACCTTGCTTTTTGGCATCGTGAGAGTGTGGGGAGCGCGTTAGGTATGAAGAAACGGGGATGGACTATCTGTGGCAATCTCGCGCGTGACCGGCGCGGTTCCGAGATTGCGGAAACCGCAATGATATTGCCCCTGCTATTCATGTTTGTCATGGCTATCTTTTGGTTCGGTCAAGCCTTTCGCATCTACGGCGCGATTACGCACGCAGCACGCCAGGGAGCCCGAGCTGCCGTTGCCCCAGCCTGTACAACTTGCACGGCCCCGACCGGAGACGTGCCTCTGCAAAATGCAACCACGGCCGTCTCCAATGACTTTGCCTCCGCACACCTGAGCACGGCACCATTGCAAGCACCCGTTGCGGTTCCCAATCTTTGCGCTTGCGGCGCGGCACCCGGCTGCGGTGCGCCGGTCCCCTGTGATGGGGGCCCTACGATCAACATCTGCGTGCAGGAAAATGTTCAGCTGTCCTACCCCTCTAACGGCGGCGCTGGCACTTGCGGCACGTCAGTGAGCATGCGCTATCAATCTCCCTTCCACTTCTCTATTCCTTTCACCGACCTTGACCTTCGGAATATCACCCTTTACGGTCAGTCGCAGATGAGGTCGGAAACGCAATGACCGTGCGAAATCTCCATCAATCTGGCGACGTTCTCGCGATACTCTGGCGTGGGGAAAGCGCAACACAGATCGTGGAATTTGCTCTTTCCCTTCCGTTGCTCGTCCTTTTCGTGGTGGGAATTTTTGATTTCAGCGGCGCGATCACTCTCAAGCAGAAGCTGACCAACGCCGCACGAGAGGGCGCGCGTGTAGCTGCCGCCGGTCCCGCCAGCGACCTTGGCAAGGCGCTCATTCCGGCCTCCGTCGAGGATGCTTTCTACGTAGTTAGCAATTACCTTCTCTCGGAAAAGGTCAATCCCTGCGGTTTGGCAGGAGACCCGCCAGCCTTGTCTGGAACTCTAACCTGGAAGTCGACGGCTACGACCGGTTGTCCAGGCGCCGGACTCATATTGACTATCAACCGGGGCTGCATCCCCCAGCCAGTGAGCACGACGACGGGAAATGTGGTCAGCACCTGCGTGACTATTCAATACCCGTATAAGTGGCAATACAACAACGCTGCGAGCCTTCTGGGTATTAGCTTTACCGGCCCCACCAGCATCAAGACCACGGCTGCGTCGTTCAACGAGAATTGAGGACCTGCGCATGCTACCACCGCTGATTCGACGACAACCGAGCTCCAGCGAGCGGGAGCGAGGCGTCACTTTGGCGTTGGTGGCCTTGGCGATCTTCAGCATCATCGCCATGGCGGGCTTATCGATTGACATCGGCACCCTGTATCAGGCGAGTGCCGAAGCGCAGCGAGCGGCGGATGCGGCTGCGCTGGCCGGGGCAAGAGTGCTTTCCTTAAGTGGGATTACAGGAGATCCAACTAACCTGTCCGCGCAATGGTCGAACGCATGCACGGCCGCAACCCAGACAGCCCAAACGGTAGGGAGTCAAGATCAAGTTGGCGGCGCGCCCCCGTCTAGCGTGACCGTAACATTTACATCGAGTGACGGCAGCACTTGCGCCACCGGATCGGGGGCCTTTGGAGTTAACCCGATGGTTACAGTAAAAGTATCGCAGTCTAGTCTGCCTACGTATTTTTCCCGCATCTGGGGGCGTTCGGGTAGCAGTGTCAGTGCTTCAGCGACCGCAGAGGTTTTTAATCCTTCGAACTCTGGCGCCTTCTCTTCGAGCAAGAGTGTCGTGCCAGTTCAAGCGCGGTGCGTGAAACCTTTGGTCGTGCCAAATTTAGACCCTCTCAACCCGTCACCGACGAAGGGAGCCTACTGTACCCCTGCCACCACCCCCTGCAAGGCCTTCATCAACTTGCCGGATGGCTCGATCGTGAATGGCGGAATTCAGGTAAGCGGCGGCGGTACCGGGGTGATTGGCGAAAACTTCTCTTTGACTGCCGACTGCGCTGTGAGCGGAACTTGCATTCCACTTCCGAATGCTTCACCGCAGCCGAATGTAGGCGCAACAGCGCCGCCCAATCTGCAATATCTCCCTGGTCAGGTTGTGGGGACGCCTGTTGCTGTGCCGGGTTGCGGTAGCACCAACCCGTATCAGCAGGCAGTAGCGGGATGCGACCAATCCACGCCATATCAGTGTGGCGTGCAGAGTTCCACCGAGTTGAACCCGAACGAAGTGGACCTTACGGAAAATCCCATCGGTTCGACTGGCGATACGGCGACTGCGGTTCAGTGTCTTATCAACGAATCAGCCGAGGGGTCGACGGGAAACGGGCAGGACCAACTTCTGCAAACCTCGGTTCCCTATCAGATTGAAGCAGGATCGGCAAATCCGCTGGGGGTAAGTGGCAGCGTGATCACGAGCAGCAATTCCATTGTGTCCGTTCCAATCTATGATCAGACTCAGGTATTGGTGCCCAACGGCTCGAACCAGGCCCCGGTCACCATCGTTGGTTTTCTCCAAGTCTTCGTTCGCTATGTCGACCCCAGTGGCAACCTGAACGTGACGGTCCTCAATGTCGCTGGCTGCGGTAATGCTGTTTCCAACACTGCCCAGGCCATATACGGCACTTCACCCGTGCCCATACGTCTGATCACCCCTCCGTAAGGAATTATCAAGAAGAAAATCAGGAGACTCGTAGCCTAGTTTGGATTGTCACTCGGCGGAGCGGGAGGGGCTTGCCCATCGCCCGCCGCGTTCGGATTCTCAGACGTGGCTGGTTGCGGCGGGGGTGGGGCATTCGGCTGCATGGCTTGCTCGTCTTCGGCAGCCATGGGCTGGAGTTGAGGGCTGGGCGCTGACAACGGTCCATCGCCGCGCGGACTGAGAATCACCTGGTCCACATCGCGGGGATTGCTGGCCGAACTCATAATCAGGAAATTGAACTTCGAACCGTTCAACAAGTGAGCCAGAACCTCCGGAGCAAGCCCGGGGCCGAGGTGAACTGCGACTTTTTCCTGTTCCGCTCCCGCCGGGATCGCGATCTCCGCTCCGGTGCGCTGGTGCACGGCGAAAAGGACCTCCGACAGGCTGGCCTGGTCAGTATTGATCGAGAGCAATCCATCTCGAAACGAAACTACCAGACGCGGCTTCGCCGGCGCCGGCGAGGAGACCGGAGCAGCAATTGGCGCGGAAACCCCCTCCCCTGGGGGATAGCTGATACTCACTAATTCCGCCCCCGTCGCGGGTTTAACCCCGGATGTGGCTGTATCCGTGCCCGGAGTCCCGACCTTCACGATGATGGTTTTTCCCGACGGAAAAATCTGGTAGGCCTGTGGACCGTTCAAATCGAACACGACGCGCGTGACCGGCGGATTCGATGAAAACAAGCCCACGCGCAGGCTCCTCACTTCTTTGCGGTTTACCGCTTGATCGCGTAACTGGGCGCCGGGCGTCGCGTTGACGAAATCAACGATAAGCCGATCGGGTCCGCTGATCACATTAGCTTGTGGGACGATACGAGCGCTGGCCTCGATCTCGATTTCGACCTGGCCTGCGCCGCGAAGCACTTGCACCCGTTGAATCGAGGGCGCACCCTGAGCGTGGATTAGCGCTGGCGTTGCAAAACTTGCCGCCGCCAATAGCAAAAGAGTGGCAGCGGTTCTGTTGGGGGAGGGCTGCATAAATCAAAGCTTTGAGTCGCGCTACGGCGATCTTAGCAGCGTTTGTGGTCGCTGGCGCTTACGAAGGTATTACAACCTTGGGTCGGGCGAGCCCGCCGTCCGTTATTGGGTTAGCGGCTTGAGCAAGACGGTAAGAAGATCGGGCTGTCCGGCAACGCGCTCGAGATGCGGATTCTTTTCCCCACCGTGATATGGAATCGAATAAGTTCGGAAGAACTGCGCATTCTCGACCAACAATTCGATGGGCGCCGTCGATGTTTCCGCTTCTTTGAGCGCAGCCCGCAGAACCTCGGGCGTCCATCTGCGACCGTTGACCGCGATCAGCGTCATTCCCGGCCCGATGCCTGACTCGTACGCAGGAGAGCCCACGATCGCATCATCCAGTTTGCCATCCTCGGCGACCATGAATCCCAGCGAGTACGAAACATCCGCGCTCTTCGAAACCTTTTCGGCGGCCTTTTTCAGTTCGTTGGGTTGATCGTTATAGATCAGCTTCCAACCGTCACGCTCAATGCCTCCCAGAGGTGCGTGAGCACTAGTGGCGCCGACGCGATCCCGCAACAGAGCCGCCCAATCATAAGGAGCAAGATCGTTGAGCGCATGAACCACGTCGTCAAAGGTATAGGGAATAACAGTCGGAGCGCCGCTTTGGCCGCCTTCGAAACGCCGGCAAAAGTCATCGAGAGAACTTCTGCCATGCGTCTGTTGCCGGATGATGGAGTCGACCTCAAGCCAGATCAATTCGCCCTCGGGATAGTAATCCAGGCCGCGGCGCCAGTTCGACCACTGCGGTCCCAACAACCGCAGGGTTTGTACCGAACGCGCGGTGTCTTCCAAGGGACGCCAGGTCCGGCCCGAACGATGGTCGAGATTGGCGGCGGTCAGGGCCAACGCCTCGCGATATTGCTCGGGCGAGGTCAGGCCGCTGCGCTCCGCCAGAAGATTGCCGAGATAGTCGGTGAGACCTTCATAGACCCACAACAGATCGCCGACCATGGGTTGCTGATAATCTCGCGTTGCCAGCCCCGCAGGCCGGCGATATTTACCATTCCAGGAGTGGGCGAATTCGTGCGGAACAAGATCCGCATTCAACAGGTGCAGATCGGGATCGAGCAGCGTGCGCTCGGCGGCGGCGCTGTCATTCGATTCGTGATGTTCCAAGCCATGTCCACCAACTTGATCGCTGAGTGTGTACAGGAAGTGATATTGCCGGTAATGGCGCGCTGCGAACAGCGCTCCGGTTTCGGCAACCAACTTCCGGTAAGCCGCCAGGTCTTCCGGCGTCATCGCCAAATCCGCTTCGCTGTCAGCGACTAGATCCATTACGTGTACTGGCGTCTCCGATCCCGCGCGCAAATCGATTTGGCGATAATGCACTCCGGCGATCAGTGGCGAATCCACGAGAGTCGTGAGCGATACAGGTGCAAACTCGACCTCATCGCCAGACGCTCGTGTCGATACCAGAGCTGTTCCAAACTTCCACCCTTCTGGTAGCTTCACTGAGGGAACGATTTCAACCGCGTCAGAATCGACACCCTCGGGATAGAGAACGATCGCATTCCAATTCAAATCGAGCAAATTGCTGGAGGCCGCTGGTCCTGCGCCGCCGGCGCTGTCATTCTGGGTGATTGCGTCGAGAGATACGTCGATGGTGTGCACAGCTTCTGGCACCGTGACATGAAAGGCGTACATATCGACGACGTCGCGCTGCCAGACCAGGAGATTGCCTGCGGCCTCCATACGAATGCCGGTGAGAGCCCCGATTGGGCCGCTGGGCCGATGATTGCCGGGAATCCACTTCGGAAATACCAGAGTCATCGGGCCCGGTTTGGCGGGGATGCTCAGCTTTGCGTGGTAAATGTTTCGCGGCGCGTCGGTGAGATCCACATACAGCCGAATCGATTGAGAGAACATCCGTGGACTCGCCGAGCCCATGGATCCGAAAACCAGCAGAACCAAGAAAGAAACCGCGGCAGCTACCCTGGAAACCATGAACCTCCCGCGAACGCGAAGAAGCGATATCAGCACTGAAAGGAACTACAGAGCTTGCGAAAGAGCAGATGCGTTCGCAAGAGTTGTCGCAGACTATCTTAGAAGTGGGATCGAAAATGCAACTGGATGATGAACCCGGCGCGTTCGAATTCAAGCTCGGCAATGTTTGCGCCGCGCCTGCCAACCAATGGCGGCCAATCCTGAGATAAACATCACCCACGTTCCGGGCTCGGGCACGGTTGACGGAGTTCCCGTACTACCGCAGGGCCCTGGCTTTTTCTTCCCGTTGCCCCCAGCTGCACTTGCGGTCTCGGTGGCGCCCTTCTTTACCGGTACCGGTCCGCAAACGCCCAACGGCAATGGTGGCGGAGAAAGGGCCAGCCCATTTCCTCCAGTGAAGGGATTGTACAAACTCAATGGCCCGCCGGGATCGAAACCGGGCGTTGGCGGCCGGTTCAGCAGGGCCGACTGGAATGGAACCTCGGGAGACTGCATCGCCGTGCCCTCACCCGATTCAACTGGCTTATCGAACGCCTCGGGCGCAGGCTCGTTCGGTGAAGCTTGCTGCTGCGGTTTCTCTTCCACACGGTTGGCGCAACGGCCACGGGCCGTCATTCGTCCGTCGGTGATCAGCTTTTCACCCTTGTGGAGCGTCACTCTGTGGCCCATCCAGTAGACGCGGTTGCCGATGCGGTAAGACATATAGACTGTGCGGGCCAGCGTAAGCCGCACCACCTGGGCGTGAGCGTAGTCAAAACCCGCATAGTGAGCTGCGACGATGGGATCGTGTTCCGCCACCCACTTCAATTCTTTCGCGTCCTCAACTCCCCCCGGTACAACAGAGTAGGGATAAACCGGATGCGACGGCTGGGCCTGCGAAAGAACCGTTTTGAGTGCACCCTGATCGCGGCTGGTTTCGGGCTGTTCGAAGGTAGAAGGGGCGGTCTGCCGCGAGCGAAACAAGGATGGACCCAAATAACTCAAAGCCACAAGAGAGGCACCGGCTGTAACGAGTGAAATAGCCACCGCCAAACACAAGCGGCGAATACGTCGATTCCAGCGGTGACGATGGGTTCGTCGGCGCCTAACTATCACCTGGACATTCCCGTTCGCGGGATCGGGCACAGACCACTCCTACCTTGGACGGCCACTTGGGCTCCTAAAACTGTCGGCACTCGGCCAAGAACGCATGGTGCAGTCTGAGTGCCATACGGTGGATAACCGGCCCACAAAACATAAGGAGATCCACCGGTTTGGCGATCATAGTAGCAGACCAGGAAATAGTTTGCACAAAAATATCGTGTGGATTTCTCTGGCCAGTCCCAAAATCGATAAGTGGGCTCACCTGCTTCGCCTCTTGTTCGCTGTCGGCCAGTATCGACTGATAACCCCGGTAATACTGCGTTCGGGCTATTTGCAAGGGGCTGCGCTCTCTGGTAATCTCGTAGAGCTTACGGGGTAAGTCTTAACTCCGTAGGGTAATAGCCGACCTTCGCGGCATAGGCAGCTTCAATAAGGACTCACCTCTTTCTTGATTCGCGAGCCGAACTCCCCCTGATCGAAGGACGCGCGGTAGTCTGCTCACGGGCAGCCAACCTTAGTTCCTCTGGAGGTTAACTCATGCGTTTCAGTCGTGTTCGTTTAGTGCTGTCAATATTGTTTCTCTCGCTGCTCCTGGCGATTCCGGCCTCCGCCAACTCCGTGAATATGCAATTTAACGGGGGTACTCCCAGCGGTATTGGAGGGGGAAGCGTGTATCCCTACTCGGTTTCTGTCAACGGTATTGCTACGTCTCTGCTTTGCGACAGCTTCGATAACAACATGCAAAAGGGTGAGACCTGGACCGCGACGTCGACGCCGTTCCTGCAAGGCATTGCTAACAGCCTCTTTGGACCATCGATGACGGCGGACTATAAGGCTGCTGGCCTGATTTTCAAAAGCATGCTGGCTGGAACTCTCACTGCCACGAACGCCAACTGGGCGATCTGGGGACTGTTCTCGGCGAATGCAAGATCCCAATCCCAATTTATGACAACCGGAGCAGGCGCGATTGATGCCCAGTATCTCACGCTGGCAACGACCGCCAAGAATAGCGCCTTCAATGGACTTGTTCTCTACACGCCGCTCGCCGGCTCCCAGAGTGTGGGTGGAACGCCACAAGAGTTTATCGGCTTCAGCGCGGTTCCGGAACCCAGCAGCTTGATGTTGATCGGGACTGGCCTACTCGGACTTGCGGGAGCAATTCGCCGCAAGCTTGCGGGCGTCTAACTTTTTCAACCAACCTCGCCGCTTCGTTTTACCGACGCGGCGACCTTCGCCCCGCGCTGCTCACCGGCAGCGCGGTTTTTTCTGTCCCCTTCGATCTTCTCACCGCGGTTTTAAAGCAGTTGAGAATTTTCTTAGTCAAGCCGCAGAGTCAGTGAAGGCAGCGAAATGCCCTCCACCTCCGCCGTCCAGAGATCGCCTTTCGCAGTCGGGTGCCCGGCGGTAAGCGTGCCGGAGCTGACGATTTCTCCGGCGCCCAATGGCTGGTTTGGGAATCTCCGTACGATGGCTGAGCCTAACTCCGCCAAACACAAAGCTGGACTCTTCAAGGAATTTCGGCCCGATCCCTCTTCTACCGACTCTCCGCTCTTCGACAATCGCACCTTAAACTGCGGCAATTCGTCCACCAGCTTGGGGACCAGGTCGGGCTGCACTCTGATTCGTTCCCCGATCACCAGGGCCGCATGAAGGCCAAAGGACGCGACAAAATCACTGGGCTGAAATCTCCATTCCGGGTACGGACAATCAATGATTTCGAATCCTAACGCGAGCCAATCCGTCGAGGCGAGCGCCTCCGCCGCGTCGAGGCCTTCCCCAATCGCTGGCTCTTTCAAGCCGAAAACAATCTCGGGTTCAATCTTTAGGGAACGAGGATGCGCGAGCGTCAGTTGGGCGGAATTGCCTTCGCTGTAATGCACCGTATCGTCATACATATGGGCCCAAACCAGGGTTTGAAGTTTGAGAACCCGCCACATCGCTTTATTCGCGTAGCCTACCTTGCGGCCAACCGCGTTGTGACCACCGGCTTGGCGTAACTCCTTGAGCCGTGTTTCAACCGCGTACGCAGCGTCCAGACCGAAACCAGGGCGTGCAGAGAGCAGAACGTCCACCATGCGACCCGTCTCATACGCCGATAGCAGTTCGCAGGCTAAACCTTCGACTTCAGCGTTCGGTGTGTCACTTGGCATAGGTTAGTTCGGCCCTCGCAGTGGTTCTCGAACCCGCTTGAGCGCGCACGGTCGAGCGCGACTCGGGCGGCATGCATTCCAGCCGGTCAGCATCTTAACATCCGACAATTCGGCGGACGGATTGCCGCAGCAATCGGCCGCTCCTTAAACGACAGTAACTTTACCGATGTTACTTGAAACTGTTAGTTTCAGTACCGTACCGGGATTTTGCTTTTGTGATCTATCCCGGTCGAGACGGAGGAAACGATGGGGACGGGAAGATTTTCTACGCTGGGGAAGGCGCACGGTTGCATAGCCCTCTGCCTCTATCTAATTTCCCTCTTGGTTCTCGGAATGCATGGCAACGTCGCCAACGCTCAAAATGCAGTTGTTCTGGTCGGGTCTGGATCGAGCGTGCCAGCCCCTCTTTACACCCGCTGGGCACAGGAGTACGACAAGCGCAGTCCCAACCTTCAGATGCGATACCTTCCTGTTGGCACCAGCGAAGGAATCAAGCAAATCTCTCACGGCGCGGGAGACTTCGCCGCAGGGGAAGCCCAGCTTACGGAGAAGGAACGCAAAGAAGGCAATTTGATCGAACTGCCAGCCGTGCTCATTGGAATAGTTCCTATCTACAACGTTCCCGACATCCATCGGGAGCTTCGGCTTTCCGGAGAAGTATTGGCCTCAATCTATCTCGGCGATATAAAGACATGGAATGCGCCACAAATCGCGAAGCTTAACCCCGACGTGGCTTTACCTTCGCTTCCTATCCAGGTAATCATTCGCCCTCCAGGCAAAGGCTCGAACTATGTCTTTACCGACTTTCTCTCAAAGGTGAGTCCAAAATTTCGCTCCCTGGTTGGAGTAACTCCTTCTCCTAAATGGCCCGTGGGCGAGTCTGCGGAGCGCAGCTCCGACATGGCAGACAAGGTGAAGGGTAATCCCGGCTCAATTGGCTATGTGGAATATCAATACGCGTTAAAGGCGGGGGTTTCCCAGGCTTCGGTGCTGAACTCCGCCGGCAGGTTCGTTAAAGCCTCCAATGAGAGTCTTGTAGCGGCGTGCACGTCGTCTGAAGCGCCGCGTTGGAACAACTTTTCCGCGTCGCTAACCAACGCTGCCGGTGCTGATTCCTTTCCCATCACCAGCTTCACCTGGATTTACCTTCGCACCTCATCCTCAGATTCCGCTCGTGCCGTGGCATTGGGTGATCTCTGGAATTGGATTTACACCGATGGCCAGCCATTCGCAGCTCAGGAAGGGTACTCTCAACTGCCCCCGCCTCTGCTTGAGGCCGTGAGGAAAAAGGTCAAAGATCTGCGATAGGTCAGTTGCTCTGCCAACCCCCCACCGGGTTTCCGGCGCCTCACTTTTCTGATACATCTTGAAGGGCTTGCCATTCACTCAAGTCATATTTCTATTTCTCGCCGCTGCCATTGCCGGTACGCTGAATGCCGTGGCCGGTGGCGGCAGCTTTGTTTCTTTTCCGGCGCTATTGTTCGTACGCGTGCCGGCTGTGGCGGCCAACGCCACCAATACCGTCGCGCTTTGGCCGGGCTTGGCCGCCAGCACGGTTGCATACATGCGGCGATTGAATGCTCCTCCTCGTCTGTTAGTTCCTCTGCTCGTCACGAGCGTAGCCGGAGGCTGGGTCGGAGCCCTGCTGTTGCTGAGAACTCCTCAACGTACTTTTCTTCACCTTGTTCCGTGGCTGCTGCTGGCTGGCACCTTACTGTTTGCTTTTGGGAACTCAATTCGCACGATTGCCGGCAAGACTGCTGTCAGGGATGATCTCCACGCGACTTCCTCGACGGCAATTTTGGTGACCTCGCTCGTAGAGCTGTTGGTAGCGATCTATGGCGGATATTTCGGCGCTGGGATCGGATTCATCACACTCGGAATGCTGACAGCGCTCGGAATGCGCGATATTCACGCCATGGGCGCGATTCGGACGCTGCTTGCCGCCACGATTAATGCGGCTGCCGTGCTCACTTTCATTCTCGCCGGCGCTGTTTTGTGGCCACAATGCGTGGTGATGATTGCTGGCGCGCCCTGGCCGGCGGCTGGTTTGGAGCGCACTACGCCCAGAAAGCCGATCCCCGGAAAGTCCGAGCCCTGGTGATCAGTCTCGGTTTGGCGATGAGCGCGTACTTCTTTGCCACAGCGCGTTAAGCGGAGTGTGGTGCTAACGGGGTTCGAGCACATCTAAAGCGCAGAGGTCTGCACATCGAAGTTCCGGAATTTTGCGATAGGATACATCAGTATCAGAAACCACTCGAGCGCCGATGGCTTTTGTCCACTCCTCGATTGCCAGCGGCGCAAGTTGTGCTGTGAGGACCTTATTCCATGGCATCGAACCCCGAAAACACCACATCGCGGTCTATGAATTATGCCCCCGCCGATTTGAATCCGCAAAAGGATCTGCCCAAGGGATTCATTGATTTTCTGTTGCCGCTTCATAAACAGTTCACTCCCTGGCAACAGAAGTTGGTCGCTAAGCGTGCCGAGGTTTTGCGCGCGTCGCATCGTGGAGAGCCGCCAAACTATCTCCCAGCCTCGGAGGCGACCACCGCCGACTGGGGGATCGAAGTGCCTGAGTGGTGCCGAGACCAGCGCAACCAGATGACCGGCCCGGCCGACGACGGCGAGTTGACCGTAAAACTGCTGAACTCCGGGTCTCCCGCCGTGATGATCGACTTGGAAGATTCCACAGCGAACATCTGGGAGCACATCATGCTGGCGGTCAAAAACACCATCGCCGCCTACAAGTACGAGCTCAGCTACGATGACAAAAAACGACAGAAGAAAGTCTCGGTGCAACGCTCGAAAACTGTCACCTGGGTTCGGCCCCGCGGCTTGCACCTCAGCCAGGGGGGCGTGATCAGGAACGAGATCGTGTCCGCTTCCCTTTTCGATCTCGCTCTAATCTGGTACCAGATCGATCCGGCGTGGTTGACGCACAACTTCTCCGTTTACATTCCGAAAAGCGAATCTGCTGACGAAGCGTTTTGGTGGCGCGATCTTTTCCAAGCTTTCGCCAAGCACAAAGGCCTGGCCAATGACTACATCAAATGCATGGCGCTCGTGGAGGCACACCCTTTGGCGTATCAGATGGAAGAATTCCTTTTCAATCTGCGCGACCACTGCCTGGGATTGAATCTCGGCCGCTGGGATTATATGGCCTCTCTGATCGACTTCATGCTTGAGGATCCCGATTGGATTTTGCCGGATCGCAACACCATCCCGCACGATGTGGCATTCTTCCAGAACTTTCGCACGTTGATGCCGGAAATTTGCCACAAGCATGGAGTGCATGCGATTGGCGGAATGACCGCTCTCTATCCCAGCCGCACGGATGCGGAACTGAACGATCGCGCGTTGAAGGTGTTGAAGCAAGATAAAGAGAACGAAGCCAAATGCCTCATGGATGGGGCATGGACCGGACACCCTGACCAGAACGAGATCGCAGTGGCGCAGTTCCCTTTTCCGAATCAGATTGCAAAACGCCCCAGGCTACCGAACTCGCATCCCGATCTGCGGCCGATCCGCAAAGGCGTTGGCGAAATTACTCTTGGCGGAACGCGAGCGGCAGTTCGCACAGTAATTCGCTATCGCAACGGCGTGCTCAACGGAAAAGGGGCGAGCCTGCTCGACGGCTACATGGAGGATCTGGCCACCGACCGCATCTACCGCTTGATGATTGCGCAGCGCGTCCGCCACAAAGTCAACGTGGCGGGTGATGACGGCAAACCGAGGATGCATACACCAGAATTGGTCACTCGTATTTTTGACGAGGAGTTGGCGAAGATTCAACACGATTTGCCCGCGGAGATCGATCGGAAAGCGGCAACGACCCTGCCCGAAGCGCGCCGCATCGCCGAGGAGTTGATTGTGCAGGGCCGCCACTCACCAATCTAGGCCGCATTTGACGGCAACGAATTCAAGCTGCACGAGAGATTCGAATCCAGAAAGCGAATCGAATCGATCGAAATATTTGACTTGACGACGCCTGCATGATTGGCGCTCACTGTCAAACTGCGTCTGCTGGCGACACTCACGTTCCGTCGACGATATTGATTATCCACCGTGTACCGTAATATCTAGGATTGAGGAACCACCAGAAACGAGGACTTATGAGCGCTACTGAACCCAGCACTGTAGTTGCGTATCCCGCCCTGCAGCCCCCGCGCCGCTACCTATTCGGCCCAGGCCCCAGTATGGTTCACCCGCGAGTCTATGAAGCGTTGTCGAAGCCCATCGTCGGGCATCTCGACCCCTACTTCATCCAGGTTATGGGCGAGGTTCAGCAGTTACTCAAATCAGCCTTTGGCATGGTCGAGGGTGCAACGCTGGTAATTTCCGGCACCGGAAGCGCCGGCATGGAAGCGTCCATTGCCAACTTCGTGGATGCCGGAGCTAAGTTGGCGGTATTCGCCAATGGATATTTCTCCGATCGTCTCACAGAGATGGCAAAGCGCAACGGCGCGGATGTCGTGCGCTTTGAGAAGAGTTGGGGAGAAACGTATACGGATGACGAAGCGAGAGCGTTCATCCGCCGGGAGCAACCGAGAGTTGTGGCTTATGTTCACGCCGAGACATCGACCGGCGCTTTGCAATCCGGGCGCGCGATCTGTGCGGCGGCTCACGAGGCTGGCGCCCTGGTGATCGCGGATTGCGTCACCTCGCTTGGAGGAGTCCCGGTCGAGTTCGATCAGACGGGTATCGACGTTGCTTATAGCTGCACCCAAAAAGGGTTGAGCTGCCCGCCGGGCTTATCTCCGATGGCAATGTCGCAGCGAGCCATGGAGTTTCTGCGTGCTCGCACAACCTCGCCCCGCAGTTGGTATCTCGACCTTAAGCTGATTCACGACTACTCCACGGTGTCGCACCGCTATCATCACACGGCGCGATTTCGATGTTCTACGCTCTGCGCGAGGCGCTCACGGTGATCGCCGACGAAGGCATCGAAAACCGGTGGGAGCGCCATCGCCGTTGCAACAGAACTTTTGTGAAGGGCATTGAAGAAATGGGTTTACGAATGCACGTCCCCGAGAGACATCGAGTCGCGACCCTGAACACGGTCTGCGTGCCCGGTGGCATCGACGAGGCGAAGGTGCGCAAACGGCTAATGGACGGACCGGGCATTGAAATCGCGGCCGGCTTTGGGCCCCTCGCAGGCAAAGTCTTCCGCATTGGCGTGATGGGGCCGTTGGCCACCGAAGATAACGTGCAGTTTTTTCTGAAGGAGTTCCACGCAGCCCTGAGGGCGGAGGGTTTCTCGATGTAAAGACTTTCCGCGCGTGACGTTAGGGTCAAGATCGCCCGTCCCATTGTTTCAGGTACAGCTTATCGACCGTTTCGTGGACAACAGATAAAGTCGGCTCATCATCCAAAGACCCGCGCCAGAGGCGAGAACGAATGACACTGAAGTCGGTTGATACTCTTCTTGACGTTCTACATTTCGCCGATAGCCACACCGCCATTATTGTTCCCGAGCTTGGAATCCGTGTTACCTATGATTCCCTGCGCCAGCAGGTTCTGGCTATGGCGGACGCGTTGGCGTCCGCAGGAATTCGTCGCGGCGATGCTGTCGCCATAGCACTGCCGAATGGACTCCCCGCGATTGTCGCGTTTCTGGCCGCCTCGATTGCCGGCACAGCAGCCCCGTTAAACCCGGCATATCCGTATGAAGAGTTTCATTTCTTTCTGGGAGACACCGATGCCCGTATCTTGCTTTGTCCCCCGGTAGGCGCCGAATTCGTCCGTACCGCGGCCAAAGACCGCAAAATTCCTACGTTTTCGGTGGAGATGACGGACAAGGGCAACGCCCATATCGCCAACGCTCCCTCTGGAATGAAGGCAAGCGAACCCACGGCCGATGACATTGCCCTCATCCTGCACACCAGCGGAAGCACTGGGCGTCCAAAGCGGGTTCCCTTGCGGCATTTCAACCTGGCCGTGTCCTCGGCAAATATAGCCAACACCTATGCTCTCTCAGAAGAAGATGTTTCCCTATGCATCATGCCGTTGTTCCACATTCATGGGTTGATTGCTTCGACCATGTCTACTTTGCTTTCCGGTGGAAGCATCGTCGTCCCCACCAAATTCAACGCGCTCTCGTTCTGGCGGACGGTGAAAGAACATCGCGTGACTTGGTATTCCGGCGTGCCCACGATGCATCAGCTTCTCATGGCCCGCACGCGTCATAAACCGGTAGAAGCGGATTCTCTGCGATTTATTCGCTCCTGCAGCGCTCCCCTGTCATCAGAACTGATTCACAAAATCGAAGGAGTTTTTGGTGTGCCCTTCGTCGAAGCCTATGGCATGACCGAAGCCGCCCATCAGATGACTTCGAATCCTTTGCCTCCGCGACACCGGAAGCCGGGTTCCGTAGGCGTTGGCGCTGGCCTGCGCATCAGCATCATGGATAAAGAGGGCAAGCACCTCGGCACGGATCAACGCGGCGAGATTGCGATTCAGGGAGCCAGCGTATTTCGAGGATACGAAAATAATCCCGAAGCAAACGCCCACGCCTTTGTCGATGGATGGTTCCGTACCGGCGACCAGGGATTTCTCGATTCCGACTGCTATTTGCACCTGACGGGCCGCATAAAGGACATCATCATCCGCGGCGGTGAGAATATCGCACCTCACGAAGTGGATGAGATCTTGTTGAGGCATCCAGCGGTCGCAGCGGCAGTCACATTCGGCTGCATGCATCCCACGCTAGGCGAAGAAGTGGCCGCGGCTGTTGTCTTGCACAAAGAGCACGGGGCAACCAACTCGGAACTTATCAACCACTGCCGCGAGTTTATGGCGGAGTACAAATGCCCAGCGAAGATATATCTTGTGAATGCCATTCCCACCACGGCAACCGGAAAAATTCGCCGCCGCGCCGTAGCCGCCGCACTCCTGGAAGATCGACTGGGTAACCAAGAATGAAAGTTCTGATCGCGGGAGCAGGAGCCATCGGTGCCTACATCGGGGCACGCATGGCACAGGCCAAATTCGATGTCACACTATTTTCTCGTGGTCCACATCTTCGCGCCATGCAGGAGCACGGAGTCAGAGTTAAAACCAGCGAGGGCGACTTCGTAGCCCACCCCACAATCGCCAGTTCTCTCGAAGAAGTAGGGCCGGTGGACCTGGTTTTTCTGGGCGTGAAGGCGCACGGCCTGCCCCAGCTTGCCCCCCGTCTGAAGCCTGTGCTGGGGCCCGATACTACGGTCGTCAGCACACAGAATGGAATTCCGTGGTGGTACTTCCAGGGTTTCGGCGGGGAATGGGAGGGTTTACGGCTCGAGCGCATCGATCCCGGCGGTGTGATCTCATCGGCCATCGAAGCACGGCGGGTGGTTGGGTCTATCGTCTATCTTGCCACCGAGATTACGGCGCCAGGCGTGATCCAACACATCGAGGGCAATCGCATCACGCTGGGCGAACCAGATGGATCGCGCTCCGACCGCCTCCGCGGAATTGCAGAAATGCTGATCGCTTCTGGCCTGCGGTGTCCGATCACCGTTCGCCTCCGGCAGGAGATTTGGGTAAAAGTTCTGGGCAACGCGTCCTTAAATCCGGTCAGCGCATTGACACGGGCCACGATCGTCCAGATGGTGCGCGACCCGGGCGTTTGTTCAGTGGTCCGAAATATCATGCAGGAAGTGGAAGCAGTCTCCCATCGATTAGGCATGGAGTTGCCTATTTCGATCGATCAGCGAATTGCCGGCGCGGAAAAAGTTGGCGAACACAAGACCTCAATGCTGCAGGATCTCGAAGCCGGCCGCCCTATGGAGCTCGAAGCACTGGTCGGAGCGGTCGTAGAGTTGGGCGAGAGAGTTGGCCTTCCGATGGCGGTCACTCGTACCGTCTACAACTGCACCAGGTTGCTGGCCCACGCTGCAGCTCCCCGCTGAAGGGCTCCGCCTTATCTTGCGCAACGCAAACCTCAAGTTTCGCTTGAACAACCACCACATATCTTGTGGCCATACTGGCCCTAAATCGCAGAACATCTACTACTATAAATAGTGCTCCGAGCGGTCACCACTGAATAAAATACGTGTTCCGAAAACTCGGAGCGGAGTTATACTCCCTTCGCAGCCGGTCCGTTTATCAGACCACTTGGAGCGTCCCTTGGCTACCAGCATCAAATCCGACTTCGAATTTGTTCGCAGGAACAAGGTCTACGAAGAAGTTGCCAAACAGATCGAACGTCTGATTTTGAAGAAACTGAAACCCGGAGACAAACTCCCTGCCGAGCGCGAATTGGCAGAGATGCTTCATGTGAGTCGCGGCTCCATTCGCGACGCGATTCGCGGCCTCGAACTGCTTGGCCTGGTTGAACCACGGCAGGGTTCTGGAACGATCGTTCGCGAGATCTCGGACTCTCCTGTCAATCCTTTTGCCAACGCGCTCAAACGCCGGAAAGAATTGGTTAGCGAACTAGTGGATTTTCGCAAGATGCTCGAGCCTCCGTTGGCGGCGCGCGCCGCAACCCACGCTTCCGCGGAGGAAGTCCTCGAGATGGAAGCGATCCTGCAGCGGCAGGAAGAAAAGCAGCGCCACGGAGACTCCGCCGTCGCAGAGGACGCAGAGTTTCACTATAGCGTTGCCCTGGCGTCCGGTAATAGCGTAGTGCTGAAAGTCATCGACATCGTAATGGACCTGCTTCGAGATACGAGGGCGCGCTCATTGCAGGTGGGAGGCCGATCCCAAAAATCGCTCGATGGCCATCGCCGCATTCTGGCTGCCATCAAGAATCGCGATTCCGAGGCTGCCAAAACGGCCATGCGACGCCACATCGAAGACGTCGAAGAAATCGTACTCAACAGTTCCCAATAGTGCTCAGCAGACTCGCGCCTCTCGGAACCACTCTGCTTGATCCAAAGAGTAATTGGACGAGGTTGGGATCTCGATGGGTTAGAGACTGACCGGCCGCCTGTCGGGCAGAACTACCCGGGCAGGCGCTGGCCGCGCGTTTCGGCGCCGAACGGAATCAGAAGAAGTCCGATCGCAAACGCGATCGACGTCAATGCGACTGGCGTCCCGAGCGATCCGTAATGCCGCACCCCGCTTCCCACCAGAAACGTAATTCCCGCCCCGCCAAACCGGGCGAACGAAGTGGAAAACGCGAAGGCAGTGGCTCGGCATTCGGTGGGATATTGCTCAGGCAGCCACAACGTATACACAGCGAAGTTGGCGCCTCCGAACCCCAGAAAGAATAGGCAAACGAAAAACCATGGCAGTGCGCTCGGTCCGAGATAGAAGACTTTGCCGAACGTAAGGGCAATGAAGACCACCATGAGGGCAAAAAAGATGGCAAGGGCGCCGCGTCGGCCCAGCCGTTCCGCCAGCCAAGGCATAGAGAGGCAACCGAGGATGGTGGCGAACGACACCAGCATAATGCCCCAGGAGGCCAGTTGCGCAGCTTGCGGAGCGGTGTGGTGGCCGGCTTCCGACAGTGCCGTAATCGCCGCCGGCACATAAACAGTTCCCGCCCACAGCCCACAGATGGAAGCGAGCATAAACAGCGAATTCAGAATCGTGCGGCGGCGCCACGCCGAAGAGAACAATACTGCGAATGGACGCCAAACGGCCCATGACCGGACAATACTCTCTTTCTTTTTCCAGGCAGCGGGCTCCGCAACCCCGTGACGCAGCCAGGCCAGCAAGAGTGCCGGCGCGCCACCGACAATAAACATCGCGCGCCATCCGTAGTGGCTGCCGATACCATAGTTCGCCAGCGCGGCGAGAAATATACCCACGTAATACCCTGTGTGCATGAACCCGGCACCCATGCGGCGGCGATGCTCCGGCCACTCCTCTGCCACAAAAGTCCCGCCCATGGCCCACTCTCCGCCAATCCCAATTCCGGCAAGCAGGCGCAGAATCGCAAGCTGCCACACACTGGCGACGAAGGCGCTCAGAAAAGTGAAGACGGAATACCAAACGATGGTCAACATCAGCGTGCGCACGCGTCCGAACTTGTCCCCAATCGGCCCCCACAAAAACGCCAGCCCCCAACCGATCAGAAACAGCGCAAACAGCAAACCGCCATACTGCCCAATACTGCCTTTCGTCGCCGCAATGCCCGATCGTGGAAGCAATTCGCTCAGCGAGGGCACCAAGACGAGTGCATAGACAAAGGAATCCATTCCGTCCAGAGTCCATCCTCCCCACGACGCCCAGAAGCCGCGAATCTGGTTTCGGGTGAGAGACGGGGAGACTATGGGGACAGGGGTCGGAACAGCGGTTGTATAGCCGGCTTCGTTCATCGCGGAACGCCCCTTGACAGTGGGGAACTATATCAAAAAAGGTGGCCGAATCAGGAAATATCGTTAACGGCAGTCTCTATGGCTCGTCGCGAAGAAATAAATGTTGTCTCAGCTGCCGTCCCAAGCGGAATGATGGTGCCTGCAGTAATTATTCCTGCGCTGCTTGCAGACGCTGTTCGAGAGCTTTCACCTCAGAATTTAATCCTTCCGGGAGATGCTTGCCGAAGTGCGCGAAGTGCTCCTTGATCAACGGCACCTCAGCTAGCCAGCCCTCGATATCAACGCTAAGCAGCTCCGCTACGTTTGCGGCCGGCATGTTCAAGCCGCTGGTGTCGAGATCGGCCACCTCGGGAATCCGGCCGATCGGAGTGTCCTTCGCGTGAACCTTGCCGTCGCAGCGCTCGAAGATCCATTTCAACACGCGACTATTTTCGCCGTAGCCCGGCCAACCCAGCTTGCCAGTCTTGTCCCGGCGAAACCAATTCACGTAGAAAAGTTTCGGCAGCTTCGACGCGTTGGAATGCTTTCCCATATCCAGCCAGTGCGAAAAGTAGTCCCCCATGTTGTAGCCGCAAAACGGCAGCATCGCCATGGGATCGCGGCGTAGCTGCCCTACTTTGCCAGTGATCGCGGCCGTGGTCTCACTGCTCACTGTTGCTCCCAGGAAAGTACCGTGCTGCCAGTCGAAAGCTTCCGTCACCAGTGGAACAATTCCCGCCCGCCTTCCACCGAACAGGATCGCATCGATGGGTACACCCTTCGGATCCTCCCATTCCGGAGCGATCACTGGGCACTGCGCCGCTCGGGCCGTAAAACGCGCATTGGGATGCGCTGCTGGCCGCCCGGAGTCGGGCGTCCATGGCCGGCGCAGCCAGTCGATCAATTTTGCTGGCTTGGCTTCGGTCATTCCTTCCCACCAAACGTCGCCCTCCAGCGTCATCGCGCAATTCGTGAAGATGGAATCCCGCGTGACGGTGAGCATGGCGTTGGCGTTTGACTTCATGCTCGTGCCCGGCGCCACGCCAAAGAATCCGTATTCTGGATTGATGGCGTAAAGCCGCCCGTCGGCGCCGAACTTCATCCAGGCAATGTCGTCGCCGATTGTCTCTACCTTCCAACCGGGAAGTGTTGGGATCATCATCGACAAGTTGGTCTTGCCGCAAGCCGAGGGAAATGCCCCAGTCATATACTTTACCCGGCCCGACGGGCTGATCAACTTCAGGATGAGCATGTGCTCGGCCATCCAGCCCTCGTCCCGCGCTTGCACCGAGGCGATTCGCAACGCGTGGCATTTCTTTCCCAGCAGAGCATTGCCACCGTAACCGGAGCCAAACGACCAGATCTCACGCGCCTCAGGAAAATGGCAGATGTACTTATTCTCAGCGTTGCAGCTCCAAGGCTTATCCGGCTGGTTAACAGCCAGCGGAGCGCCGATGGAGTGTAGTCCGCGCACGAACTCTCCATCCCCTCCCAGAACGTCCAGGACATGGCTTCCCACGCGCGACATGATGTGCATGCTGACCACCACATACGCTGAGTCTGTAATCTCCACTCCGATCTTCGAAATTGGCGAACCAATCGGGCCCATACTGTAAGGAACCACGTACATGGTGCGGCCCGCCATCGAGCCCGTGAACAATCCCGTCAGCTTCTGCTTCATTTTGGCGGGATCTTCCCAATTGTTGGTCGGGCCGGCCTCTTCTTTCGTTTGGGAACAGATGAAGGTCTGATCTTCTACCCGGGCCACGTCCGCGGGATCGGAACGGACCAAAAAGCTGTTGGGCCGTTTCGCTGCGTCCAAGGGAATCGCGGTCCCGGTCAGCACCAGCAGGCGCAGCATCGCCTGATATTCCTCGGGAGAACCATTGCACCAGTGAATGTGATCGGGTTTGCAAAGCTGGGCGATTTCTTCAACCCATCGCTGCAGCCTCGCGTGCCTGGGTTTACCCGCGGCTGCTTCAACCTCTATTGTGGTAGTGGCCATGGTTAAGAGTCTCTCCCGTAGATCGAACTACGAATACAGGACGCATTCAATTATTCTCTCGCACTTGTGGACATTATTCCAGCGCAAGGCCGCGATAGCTTTTTTGCTTGCCCCCGGATCGGTATCGAGGATACCGAGTGGACAAAGCCAGGCGAACCAAGGCCGCTGAACATCAGCAGCGCTGCGACCCCCGCAAGTCGATTGCAGAACGCTACTCGGACCGCGATGACCACCTCGCTCGATACACAAAGGCGGTCGATTGAGTTGGTGAAGCAACGCTGGATCCTGACGGAGGATCGGCCCACCTTACTCCTTCGCAGCCGGCAGGAGCGGGCCGAAGCCACGAAGTAACATTTGTTGGCTATCGGCGATGACAAGACCCGGGTCGAAGAATCAAGTGGGGCATGTCAGTCATGGCAGGAGAACAGATGCAGAGTGAACATAAGTAACCAAACACTGGCACCGGAGGGCCATTCCTGGGATCTGCTCCCTTGCTTAATATGGGGTTATGACCTGGCATAATATCCACGACGACCTCCGCATCACACTCATTCTCCGCTATGAAGAGAACCCGCATCAGTTCGTGACCTTGTCCAGGCAAACCCTTGATTCTTCTTTGTCCCGCCTGGCAATTGCGGAGTTGAGGAATGAAGGATTCCTGGAAGAAGAGATCCGGGGAGTCATTCGGCTCACTGCTCGTGGATACAAGCAATGTAAAACGACGTTTCCCTACGCGTGCGCGGGCTGAACCAGCGCAAGTATCTAAAGGGTGCCCATAGGCAGCGTTCGTCCACCCAATATTGAATTACGGACAAGTTCCTTCGTAATCTCGCATTAGAGCATTCTCAGAAACATACTGCAGCCCATGAGCTTCCTCCCCCAACCGCACACAAAGCGGCGTGCTCTGCGTGTACGACTTCCGGGCATGCCTCAAGCGACCCTCCGATTTGAAGGCGGAGAGCGCCTATCCGCGAAGGTTCAGACTATTTCTACGACCGGAGGCTTGTTGCGGGTTCTCAAGCCACTCAGCCCGGGGTCGGTAGTAGAACTGATGTTTCTCACGCACGCCGGACCAGTATTGGCCATGGCCGAGCTGCTCAGTCCATGTTCAGCCGCGCCACTCGGACTACAGCCGTTCCGGTTCGTCGTCATGGACCACAGCGATCTGCGTACCTTACGCATCGCAATTGCCTCAACCCGGCGGTACATGCCAGGATTGCACTCGCATGCACCTGAATCTTTGAAGCCTGCGGAATAGCTCACACCGACTATCCCGGATTGCAGGCGATGACCGATTCTTCCCTAGGATCCGTGTGTCGGCTTTGATTCAAGTGGCCAACGAACATCTCGCGGGGCGGCGAACTTTCGAAATTCAGCACCTCATGGCTCGCCGGCATCCGGGGAACTTCTGCGCGCCCGATTGTCAGGTCTGATCGCTGGCGATTCTTATTGACCACTGTCCGCCATGACCTGTCGTCTTGAGATATAGGAAAAATAAAAATCCATTTCACTCCCCTCCTGAGCGAATCTTTGTCACTTGAAGACGAATCGATATCTGAAGAAATCAACCATCGCGGCGGCGAGCTCTCTAGAAATAGAAAGCAGATGCGCAATGCCAGTACCCTCGAACCGTTGCGGCGGCATTTCGGGGTCGCTCGACAGAGTGGAACCTTCTTGGGCGAGCAATGCTCGGTCGCCTCGCCAGTAGTCGGCAACTGCTTTTCAACAATGGCTGAAACACGGGAGGATTTATGGCAACGAGAAGAGTGTCACCGATTGCAGTAGCGCAAATGAAAGTGGCGCAGATTTCCAAACCGGGAACGGGCTTCCAGATTGTCGAGCGCGATATCCCTGAGCCCGATGCAGGGCAAGTACGGATCAAGGTGCAGGCTTGTGGTGTCTGCCACAGTGATGTGCTGACGGTAGAAGGTGGCTGGCCTGGGATTCAGTATCCGCGAGTTCCGGGACATGAAGTCGCGGGCACCATCGATGAAGTGGGCGACGGTGTCTCGGTGTGGAAGAAGGGGCAGCGCGTCGGCGTCGGCTGGCATGGCGGCCATGACAACACATGTCGTGAGTGCCGACGGGGAGATTTTCGCAATTGTCGCAATCAGAAAATTGCGGGGATCAGTTATGACGGCGGGTACCAGCAATACATGGTGGCTCCCGTCGAGGCACTGGTGGCGATACCGGAAAGCCTAAAAGACACTGACGCGGCGCCGCTGCTGTGCGCGGGAATTACCACCTACAACGCGCTGCGGCACAGCGGTGCGTTGCCCGGCGACCTGGTTGCGGTGCAAGGTGTCGGCGGTCTGGGTCATCTTGGAATTCAATGGGCGAACAAGTTTGGTTATAAGGTCGCGGCGATCGGGCGCGGCTCCGAAAACGCAACACTGGCAAGGAAACTGGGAGCAAGCGTCTACATCGACAGCAAATCGACGAACGCTGCAGAGGACTTGCAAAAGATGGGCGGCGCACAGGTAATCCTGGCGACAGCCCCGAACTCGAAAGCGATGTCCGAGTTGATCGACGGTCTTGGACCGAACGGCAAGCTGGTTGTGATCGGGGCGACTTTTGATCCTATTGAGGTCACGCCAACACAGCTCATTAGTGGAAGTCGAACCATCCAGGGCTGGGCAGCGGGAACGCCAGCCGACTCCGAAGACACGCTGCGCTTCGCAGAACTGAGCGGCGTGCGGCCCATGACTGAAACCTATCCGCTCGAAAAAGCAGCCGATGCTTACGCACGAATGATGAGCGGCCACGCGCAATTCCGCGTCGTTCTGACAATGTGAAGCTCGCCAACAACGTGATCGAGAAACGGGGCGACCACGGGTGCAGGAGCCGCAAGAAAGGAGTTAAACGATACGCCTTTTCAGCTCGCCCCTATGCGTCCCGGAGCAGGACTGACGCAAAGTTACGGGATTTCCCGGTGGCTTGCGAACGCGTGTCCGTTCCGGTTTTTGGCTCGAATGGGTCATTGACAGATCGTCCCAATAGTAGGAGACTTTTGTAACAACGATCCCCCCCTAAGCATTTGGTCCGTCTCTTGGAGAACGCAATCCTTGTAGGCCAGCCGGTCCAAGTTGAAAGCCTTATGCAAGAGGAACTTGCAAGCCGGCGTTCTTATTCGAAAGCTTGTTTAGCGGCCACGGGATTTGCAACTTTGGCACGAGATAGTTCGAAGAATCCCCGGGGGAGTAGCCATTTCGGATGGTCCTTCGCTTGACATCGCGGAACGTCAAGGAAGCGCGGGCACCGCGCGACGAGAACCTCGTGCAGACGGAAGACATTGAGGGACGCCATCTCCGACGCCCGCCTCAAGCCGCACGAGAGACCCCTTCCGGAAGCCGAGATCTCGGTTCTCCAAAAAAGATGATAGCGGCGGATCTGGCACTTGATTGGGTATTGCAGGAAATTGTGCAGCAAGCCCGTCTGGCGACGACCGCCACTGGAGCCTTCATTGGGATTGTGCGGGCACGCAACATTGTCTGTCAGGCAATGAGCGGATCGAACGCCGGCGAATTTGTCGCCTATTTGAACCGGGACCGGCGAATGCTCGATTCGTGTCTCGGCACCACAGCTCCCCAGCGCTGCCGTGACTCAGAAACTTCCGGGGACTTCGATGTCAGCGCCTGTCGCTATTTAGGCGCTCGCTCCGTCGTCCTAGTTCCGATTTTCGACGCCGCAGAAGAGAAACTCGGGATATTCGGTGTTTTCTCCCCGCAAGTGGATGCATTTTCCAACGCAAATATCGTAGCTTTGCAGACTTTGTCGCATCGTATCGGGGATGCAATGGCTCAGATCGATCGATGCACGTCGGTTTCTGCCAGCCGTGCGTACGCTCGGCGAGATTCTGCCTCAAGCAAGTCCCTGCGCATTCGCAACCGTCTCCTTCGGGCCGTGCAACGGCCACTCCCGGTGGTCAAGAAACCAGTAGCCTGGGTTTTTGGCATTCTGGCTGTGGGGCTGCTAACGGGCTTGATTTTGAGCCGCGGTATCGGTCAGCGGGCAATACACACGTCTGCGAAAGCGCTTGCGTCGGCCACTTCACAGCCAGCTTCCGTTTTGGCGAAGCGGTTATCTCAGCCTGTATCGGACCCCACTTCATCATCCAGCAACGCAGGGACGAATCACGGCAGTGACGCTGCCGTTCGAGCTGAAGTCAAACAGAGCCCTACGCTCGCAGCCAATGGCAAACCCCTGAGCGATGCGCCGGTTAGCTCCCAGGCTGAGAAGAAAATCGCAGGTCGCTCATCGCCACGCGTGCCCGATCTCGAGATCGAGAATACGCTTGACGACGCAACTTCAGGATCGCTCCCTTCTGAATCCGCGGACACCTCGAGAACACCTGGTCAACCGAGCATAGGAACAACGCCGCAGTCAACGGGCCCGGGCAAGAAGGCACCGTCGATAAACGCGGCTTCTTCTTCGGTGCCGGGTGAGGCATCTTTGGGATCGCTCCCGCGGGAAGCCGTCCACCCAACGGGAGATCCGAATCCGCGCGCCGAGGCAACGCCTCCGGCTAACCAGACAGGCGGGACGGAGAGCTCGGCGAATGCAAATTCCGCCGTAGCGGGTGCGATTATGATTTCGGAAGAGACCGCCCTCGAGCGCATTACCGAACAGGTGACGCCAGATTACCCGGAAGATGCGAAGGCCCAGCACGTCCAAGGAGCGGTTACGGTAGATGTGCTCGTGGGCCGAGACGGCCAGGTCGAACGCGTCACTCCGTTGAAGGGCGATCCGCGGTTGCTGGAAGCGGCGGTTAAGGCGGTGACCAAGTGGCGTTTCGTGCCGCTCCCGCGCAACAGCCGTTTCGTGAAATTTGAGACTCACATCACCGTGCAATTCGCTTTGCCATGAATTTAAACCAGCTGCGATTTCGAGCTCAAAAACATTGGGGAGGAGGTTGTGGCGCAGTTTGGCCTTTTGCCCGGCGTCATCCGGAGCGTAGCCGTCTTTCAGGCGTAGCGAAGGATCTCGGGTTTAACCGGCTTGGAGCGTCAGCCAAACACCGCCCCTACCTGGCAGTACCCTCTCTTCTGCGGCGGGGGGCGGGCAGACTTGCCGTTTTCTCGCTGCTTTCGTTCCCGCTTCTTGCATTGGGCAATCCGCAGGCGAAACCAGATCCGTCCGGCACGAAGTCGACCAGCGCGGTCCCAGTGTCAATCCAGCACATCCAAATTCTCCTGGATCAAGGCGCTCCGGCGGTCGAGATCATAACCACGGCGCCAGTGGTTCCGCAGATCAACAAGTCGGATGATGCGATGCGGCTGGTTGCCGATTTCCCGAATACAAACATGTCCGTTTCCGAAAAGGTCGTTCCCATTAAAAACCGGGATTTGGGCGCCCTTCGTTTGAGCCTCCGCAACACTACACCGCCGATGGTGCACCTCGAAGTAGATTTTCATACGCCGCTGTACTACCGTTGGGATTCCGCTGGGAACCGCCTTCGAGTTACTTTCCATGAGATCCATAAAGACGATGTTCCCGCGGCTCCTACGGCCTCCGCAGCGTCGCCTGAGCCGAGTCCGTTGCCCGTCTCTGCTCCCGCCGATGTCGCAGAATTTACTCACCTCGTGCGGGACGAACAGCTAGCCCCAGGAACTTCCATAACAGCGGACGACGACACCGTTGTTCTGCGCCTAAAACGAGCCGGAGATGTGTATGTTTGTCCGCAGACATCGGTTTCTGTCGTACAGGCGCGGACTGGCCCCGATGTGACGTTGGCGATCAACCATGGAGGTCTGGAAACCCATCTGGCACTGAAGAATTCGGCGGACGAGGTGGTCACTCCAGATTTTCGCATTCTCTTGCGCGGTCCCGGGGAATTCCACTACGCCATTCGTGCAGACACGCGCGGCAACACGTGCGTTCGAACCCTTCCGGGAAACACCGCCTCGGCCATCATCTATGAGCTGATGGGAGACGGGAAGTATGAAGCTCAGGTCCGTGACCAGGTGATTTTTCGCGACGGGAAGTTGAGCGTAGAACCAACCGTTTCTCGCTCGCAATCCGTCCTTCCCGTGGAGTGCGGCTGTCCGCCTCCCTCACGTCTTACTCTGCCGTCTGCCAAGCCAGAACCGCAGATCGCGGTAGGAAATTCGTCTTCCGAACGAGCAGCTCCTGTCGAAGGCCGTCCTGACTCTGGTCCGACTTTGGCGGAAAATTCGGTTGGCCCCGGCGCTCCCGCCCGGCCCGAAGCAGGAATGGAGGTTCCTGAATTACCGGATTCGCTGCGGCAACAGCCTCACGTAAACGTAGAAGCATCGCTGGCCTTCAGTCCGAATCCCGCGGAAATCGCCGCAAGGCATTTGCCTGCATCCTCGCGTCAGCTGCCATCGACGTTCACCGCGCCGCTACCGCCGTCTCCGCTGCCCGGAAGAGCGCCGGAGGAACACAAGACCGTTTTCGGCAAAATCAAGAACTTCTTTTCACGAGTGTTTCAATAAGAAAAATCGGGACTGAGGCGGGCATGTCGAGCCGCCCACCATGCAAGTGTGCCCGGACACCATTAGCGATCTGCTGTCGGGGGCCATGAATTGCTACGATGCGTTGTGCGTCCGAACAGGCGAGACGCGGTCACCTAGAATCTCATTTGGCAACCCAGCTTCAATCGGCAGGAGAGATATGGGCGGACAACTTCGTGGTAAGACAGCCCTCATTACCGGAAGCGCCGGCGGCATTGGCCGCGCCACAGCGCTGCTCTTTGCCCACGAAGGCGCGGCAGTAAGCTTAGTTGACCTGAACCACGAAGCCGGCAAGGAGGTGGCGCGCGAAATCTCCGACGCTGGCGGCCGCGCTATCTTTGAGCGCGCCGATGTGATCAGTGCTGTCGATTGCCGGCGCGTCGTCGAGCGTACCGTCCGGGAGTTCTCCGGCATTCACATTTTGTTCAACAATGCGGGCATCATCCGCCGAGCCTCAGTGATTGAAATTAGCGAGGCGGACTGGGACACGGTAATGGCCGTCAATGTAAAATCCATTTTCCTGATGTGCCGCGAGGTTATCCCGGTTATGGTTATGGCGCAAGGCGGGTCGATCATCAACACCGCTTCAGGCTGGGGGCTGGCAGGAGGAGCGCGAGCCGCCGCCTATTGCGCATCGAAAGGTGCCGTTGTGTTGATGACCAAAGCGATGGCGATTGATCACGGGCGACAGAACATTCGCGTAAACTGCATCTGCCCCGGCGACACCGATACCGCGATGCTGCGCACCGAGGCGCGGCAATTGGGCCAGGCAGAGGAACGATTTCTTGGTGAGTCGTCGAATCGACCTCTAGGCCGTTTGGGCAAGCCGGAAGAAATAGCGCAGGCCGCACTCTATCTGGCCAGCGACGCCGCATCATTTGTAACCGGAGCCGCTCTCGTCGTGGATGGGGGCGGTCTGGCAGGATCGGGCTAAGAGCATGCGGTTGCAAAGCAGAGTCGCTCTGATCACAGGCGGAACATCGGGCATCGGCGAAGCCTCAGCGGTGCTTTTTGCAAAAGAAGGCGCCCAGGTAACGATCACGGGCCGTGACCAAAGGCGCGGGAACGACGTTGCCGACAGAATCATAAAGAATGGAGGCAAGGCTATTTTCGTTCGCGCCGATGTGCGCAACGCAGCCGAATGCGGCGATGCGGTAAACCAAACGCTGAGCGCTTATAGCCGTCTCGATATATTGTTCAACAACGCCGGAGTTTTCTTTCCCCACACTACTGTCGACTGCCCCGAGGAAGAATGGGATCTGCAGATGGATGTGAATTTGAAGGGCACTTTTCTCATGTCAAAGGCCGCCTTGCCGCACATGATTGAGCAGCGCAGCGGAGTGATCATCAATAACAGCTCAGGATGGGGGATCGCCGGCGGGGATTCGGCCGTGGCGTACTGTGCGTCGAAGGGCGGTGTTGTACTGTTAACCAAGGCGATGGCCATCGACCACGGACGTCAGGGCATTCGGGTGAATTGCATCTGTCCGGGCGATGTCAATACACCTATGCTTCCCGAAGATGCGCGAATGCGCGGCTTGAAGTGGGAGGATTATCTGGCTGGGTGTGCCAACCGACCCTTGGGGCGAATCGGCACAACGGAGGAGATCGCCAGGGCCGCCTTGTTTCTGGCTTCGGATGATTCTTCTTTCATGACGGGTGCGGCCTTGGTAGTGGATGGCGGCGGAATCGCAGACTGAGCTGCCGCAAGTCGCCTCAAATTCAGGTGTAAGCTCAAATTCAGCATGGCTCAAACCCGCGACACCCGAAGCCGAACATGTTCGCAACAGTGGTTTGCACGCGCTCAACAATCATTGGTCGAGGGCGTGAATTCGCCGTCGCGCGGCGCTGCCGTGTATACACCAGGCCCCATCATGCTGGAACGGGGGCAGGGTTCGCGCGTATGGGACGCCGACGGCAATGAATACATTGATTTCATGATGTCGTTCGGAGCCCTCATTCAGGGGCACGCTCACCCAATCTTGGTTGAGGCTGTCTCTCATGCAATGGCCGAAGGGTCACACTTCGCCGCGGCAACGTCGGCGGAGGTTGAGGCAGCCGAGCGTTTTCGGCGCATGGTGCCGTCCGCCGAAGTTGTGCGCTTCACCAACACGGGCAGCGAAGCGACCATGCTCGCTTTACGCCTGGCGCGCGCTCACACCGGCCGCCGCAAGTTTCTGAAGTTCGAAGGACACTATCACGGTTGGTATGATCCCTTCCTTCTGAACGCGCACAGCCACCCTGCCGGGCAGTTGGGTCCGGTGGACGAACCGGCACGCATTCCAGACTCCGAGGGGATTCCGTCCGCGACGTTTGACGATGTGGTGCTGGCGCCCTGGAACGATGGAGCCGCGCTCGAACGCGTGCTGCAACACCACGGGCATGAACTGGCCGCCGTGATCACCGAGCCGATTATGGCCAACATGGGCTGCATCCTTCCGCAAGATGGATATTTGCAGCGCCTTCGCGAGCTTACACAAGAGTGTGGCGCGTTACTGATTCTCGACGAAGTGGTAACTGGATTTCGCTATGCCCCGGGCGGGTGTCAGGAATATTACGGTGTGAAGCCTGACATCAGCACCTTCGGCAAGGCTCTGGGCGCAGGATTTCCGGTTGGTGCGGTTGCGGGACCGCGTTCCATTCTCGAGCGTATGCGCTGGAGCGAACATATGGTCCTGCACTATGGCACATTTAATGGCCACCGCCTCACCATGAAGGTGATTTCGACGAACCTGGACCTCTTATCCGCAGAAAATACTTATAGCAAGTTGCATGCAATTGGAAATGCAGCCATTGCCGGGCTTCGGGAAATATTTCGGAGCCGCGGGACAAAGGCGGTGGTGCAGGGCTTCGGGCCGATGTTCCAGATCTATTTCACGGAGCGCAATACCATTCGCGATTACCGTGACTATTGCCAGTACGTCGACACGAAACTCTATTCGCGGTTTGTGCACCTGCTGCTCGAGAGCGGAATTTATATGACGCCTTCCAATGGGCTGCACTGGATCATTTCGACCGCACACACCGAAGCAGACGTGCATGCGCTCATGGAAGCCGCCGACCGGGCCTGCGCGAGACTCTCGTGAAGGACACCGTCTTTCTTGGCGCAGGGCGTATCACCAGCGCCCTTGTGGCGGGATTGCGGCTTGCGGAGTACGGCCAGCCCATCGTAGTGCATGACCGTCATTTCAAGAAACTGCAACAACTCAAGAGGCAGCACGGGGTAGTGATCGAAGCGGATCTACTCTCGGCTGTGAAATCGGCGCACCTGTTGATCATCGCGGTGCGTCCAGTTTCAGTGCGCGAGTTGCTGAAACAAATTTTTGCAGCAACCAATCGGCGGCTGATGGTGGTGAGTCTGGTGGCCGGGATTCCACTGTCTACCTTGCAGGCCGCGCTCCCGTCCCCGGTGAGATGGGCTCGGGCGATGCCGAGCCCGGTGTGCCGTAGCCGCCAAGGCCTCACCGGTCTGGCTTTTGGCCGCGACGTCTCCACCGCCAATCGTGCGCAAGTGCGCGCTTTGTTTTCATTGATGGGAGCGGTTGTAGAGATTCCCGAGAAGCAGTTCGACGCCTTTACCGTGACGTATTCGAGCAGTCACGGCTATCACGCACTTTCTGCGCTAGTCGCGGCAGCGGAAGCGGCGGGGCTCGATCGCAAGACCGCGCATTTGGCCGCCGCGCACGCTCTGGCGGATGGTATAGCCGCCTGGCGCACGGGCAAGCTGCCTCTAAAGAAGTTGTTGGAAGAAGCGGCTACTCCTGGCGGCATCGCGGCCGCGGTCATGGAGTCGCTTGACCGCGCGGCATATCAAAAGATCGTTGCGCAGGGGCTGCTGGCAGGGCTCAAACAAGCTCAGAAGAACGCCACACTCTAAAACACTTGCTTCCGGCAACGCTCGCCCAGAAGCCTTTTGGACTCGCATTCACGTCTCCCTGATTTCCTCAAAGCTCGAGACGTGACTGCCCAGTAACGCAGTCCCGGGTGTTGGTGCAAACCTAACCTGCGGATCAGGTCATCTAAAAATAAGGGCCGCACCGTTCGCATGAATGACGATCGATTCGTCTCATTTTTCTTTTCTTTGAAACCAAGGTTGAGGGGGATGGGATCTTGGATGGTACGTCGATTAACACCGATGTTCTGATCGTTGGCGCGGGGCCGGTTGGACTGTTTCTGGCGAATGAATGCGCACGCCGCGGCCTGCGATGGCGCATCATCGAAGAGCGCTCAACCCAATCGCTGCATTCCAAAGCTCTCGCAATCTTTCCTCGAACATTTGAAATCTTCGACATGGCTGGAATTGTAGGTCCGTTCCTCGAAAGGGCAAATCGAGTCACCTCGGTTGCAGTCGTGACGCCTGAGCGGACGCTCGCCCGCATGCGCTTCGCTCCCGGCGAAACCCCCTACCCATTCGTCGCCATGGTCCCTCAGGATCTGACGGAGAAGCTGCTGGTGGAACAGCTAGGACTGAGAGGGGGCGGCGTCGAGTACGAAACGTCATTCATCTCCGCGGTGCAGCATGACGATCATGTAAGCGTAACGGTGGAGCAGAAAGGGCAGCGCCCGGAGCTTCGCGCTCGGTTCCTCGTCGGCTGCGATGGCGCTCATAGCGCGGTTCGGCGTCTGTTGAACCTGCCGTTTGAGGGAGCGCAATACCCCGGCTTGTACTTGCTGGCTGACGTCGACACCAACGAAACCTTTCCCGGGGACGAGATGCAGCTGTGCCCCAGCGAATTCGGCCCCGTCGCAATCTTCCCGATGAGCGCCACTCGCCGGCGCATCGTAGCGACGATCGAGGACGAGGAAGGAGACGCTCCGTCGCTGGAGCTCGTGCAGAGGGTACTCGCCCAGCGCGCACCCAGTGGCATCGAGGCCCGCGCCTTGCACTGGAGCAGCTATTTCCGCATCCATCACCGGCACGTAACCGAGCTGCGCGCCGGACGGATCTTCGTGGCTGGGGATGCCGCTCACATTCACAGCCCATTTGGCGGACAGGGCATGAATACCGGACTGCATGACGTTTGGAATCTGGTTTGGAAGCTCGACCTTTTCCTGCACGATCATGGCAACGATGGGTTGCTCGATAGCTACAGCGCCGAACGGATTCCAGTGATCAAAAATGTCATCGAGACCACCGATCTGCTCACCAAGGTAATGGGAACTCCGAACAAGTTTGCCCAGGCTCTGCGCGATAGCGTCATCCCCATGGCGTCGCGCCTGGCTCCGTTCCAGCACGCTTTCGTGCAGCGGCTTTCCGAGCTTGGCATTGCCTATCATGGAAGCCCGATTATTGAAGGACCTGGGAAGCGGTATTTCGATGATTCAATCCGCGGTGGCAATGGTATCCGCAGCCGCTTCCTACTCGTTGTTGGTGATCGGGCAGAGCTGCCAACCGCGGAGGCTGCGAATCAGATTGCCGCATTATTTACCGATGTCGCTGAGTTACGATCGGCCCCAGGCCCGGGCGTAACGCTTGTGCGGCCAGATGGTTACGTCGCATACTTGGCCGGCACCGGCGACGGTACCGCAGCACTGGCGTCGGTGCGTTCGCTTCTGGAGGGTCAAACAATTACGGAGGGCCATACATTGAACGACGCCGCCGGCTGATAAGCGAGCGTCCGGCAAGCGCCGACTAATACGCACGTATGCATGCATGGATCACGGTATCGCCCGGCGAGCGTTTCTTCCTACCAGGCGGCCCGTGCCCTCTCGATTACCTATCCGTCCCTCGATTCCCCGCTAAAATAAACCGTTACCCGGAAGTCATCACTCAATGGACAAACTCGTAATCCGCGGCGGCGAGCCGCTGCTCGGCACCGTCCGCGTCAGCGGTGCAAAAAATGCCGCCCTTCCCTGCATGGCTGCCGCTCTGCTCACTGACGAACCGGTCGTCCTCGAGAACATTCCACAGGTCCGGGACATTCAAACTACGCGCAACCTTCTCGCCGCCATGGGCGCCGAGGTCGAACTGGGCTACGGACGCGCCCATCACCGCACCACAATCCACTGCAAACATCTCGCTACGCCGGAAGCCTCGTATGAACTGGTTAAGACGATGCGCGCATCAACCCTGGTTCTTGGCCCGCTGGTCGCCCGCTGCGGTCGCGCTCGTGTCTCGCTCCCAGGTGGTTGCGCCATCGGGCAGCGTCCCATCGACCTCCACATCAGAGGTCTCGAACTTCTCGGTGCAAAGATCGCGCAAGACCACGGCTACGTCGAAGCCACCGCCGATCGCCTCCGCGGCGCGGAAATCGTCTTCGACAAAATCACCGTGACCGGTACCGAAGATCTGCTCATGGCCGCCACTCTGGCGGATGGCGAGTCCATTCTTAAGAACTGCGCCCGCGAACCTGAAGTCGCCGACCTTGCCGCCTTACTCAATAAAATGGGGGCGAGCATCGAAGGCGCCGGCACGCCGACCATTCGTGTCAGAGGCGTGAGCAAGTTAAAGGGGGCGAAGCATCGCATCATCCCCGACCGCATCGAAGCCGGCACCTTCCTTATCGCCGGTGCGCTGACGGGCGGCGACCTCAATATCGCGGGATGCGATCCTGCTCACCTCGACGCCATCTTGGCAAAGCTAAAAGATGCCGGCGTCAAGACCAGATTGACCCCCGATTCCGTGCGCGTCATGGGCGACAATCCATTCACTGCGAGTGACCTCACCACCGAGGAGTATCCCGGCTTCCCTACCGACATGCAGGCGCAATTCATGGCCCTCGCCACGCAAGCCGAAGGCACGTCGATCGTCACTGAAAATATCTTCGAAAACCGCTTTATGCATGCGCAGGAACTGGTTCGCATGGGTGCGAATATCAAAATCGAAGGCCGGCGGGCCGTGGTCATCGGCAAAACCCAGCTCAGTGCCGCCGCCGTCTTAGCCAGTGACCTGCGCGCCAGCGCCTCGTTAGTTCTTGCCGCACTGGTGGCCGACGGCGAAACCATCATCGACCGCGTCTACCATATCGACCGCGGTTACGAAAAAATCGAAGAAAAACTCCGCGCCGTCGGCGCCCAAATCCGCCGCATCGGTAACATGCTCTCGTGAAACTTAGGGCGAGAATACACAATTGACGGATGTCTCGACCGCACGCGCCCGATCGGGATTGGGTGATTTAGCTGGCGTAACCAAATTCCCTAAACCGTCAGCAACAGCTCCCAACTCGATTAACCATTTATGCCAAGCGCAAATCGTCAATGAGCATTCGAAGTGCGCCTCTAGCGAGTGGATGGACAAAGTTGTGGTTGGGCAGACTCAAATTCTGACCGATATCGCCGGCAACAGGCTTCCCAACGTCAGTTGGGTAATTCCGACCGGATTGGCATCCGATCAGCCTGGCATTAATGATGGTTCCGGCCCTTCGTGGGTAGCACAAGTGGTGAATGCTATCGGAAACACTCACTACTGGGCAAATACAGCGATATTGATTACCTGGGATGTCTGGGGCGGTTGTATGATCACGTTCCTCCCCCGCAAGTGCTTGCAGATTGTGCGCAGTGGGGTTGTGGATATGTTTATGGATTTCGCGTACCGTTGATCGTAGTCTCTCCCTATGCCAAGGCTGGCTATCTTTCACGCGTGCGGCATGATTTCGGAAGCATCCTGAAATTTAGCCAAGAGACTTTTGCATTGGGATCTTTGGGTTGTGCCGACGCGCCAGCCGACAATCTTTCTGATTGCTTTAACTTCAACCAATAGCCCAACAAATTCCACTCCATCGCGGTGCCTCTGAGTGTCGCATATTTCCTAAACGACAAAAGACCAGCTACCCCTCCCGATGATGACTAAAGTGAACCGAGTCCGCTCTCGAAAATGACCTCTATTATTCTACTTTTTCTAAGACCCCACTCCGACCGAAAGCACCAGAACCAAATATTGACCAGAGCCCTTCACACTTGCTCCACCCGACGGCGGCCCGGGGTTTTTCATTTGTACAGATGGCTTGATTCCGTCTCCTACGAAATCCTACGGCAACAGGTTCTGCGTCGCGATGGCGGTGTCAATCGTGCGGCACGATGTCGAATTCGGAAGCCTGCTCGATTGGAATTCAACTGGACACCTTGTAAATGACGTCTGTGGTCGTATATCGTCATTTTTGAGTAAACTGAGGATGCACATGAGAGCATTAGTGACAGGCATTACCGGACAGGACGGCTCATATCTGGCCGAACTGTTGCTAGCCAAGGAATATGAGGTGTTCGGGCTGGTTCGGCGCAGCAGTTCGAAGAAATTTGAGCGCATTGAGTCATTGATCGATGATATTACTGTTGTGGAAGGCGACCTGACAGACCAATCGTCTTTGGACAGTGTCATTCACGAGGTACAGCCCGACGAAGTCTATAACATGGCTGCCCAGAGTTTCGTTCCGGCATCTTGGAATCAAGCGGTTCTGACGGGTGATGTCACCGGTCTCGGGGTTATGAGGGTGCTGGAGGCTCTTCGCAAGCATCGGCCCCAGGCGAAGTTTTTGCAGGCCTCTAGTTCAGAAATGTTTGGTAAGGTGCGGGAGACGCCGCAAACGGAGAAGACCCCGTTCTATCCCCGAAGTCCCTATGGCGTCGCGAAGGTTTTTGGCCACTATATCACCGTCAACTATCGCGAGAGCTACGGCCTTTTTGCCTGCTCCGCGATAGGGTTTAACCACGAATCGCCGCGACGAGGTCTTGAGTTCGTTACCAGGAAGATCACACATCAGGTGGCGAGAATCAAATGTGGATTGGCGAAAAAACTCCTAATGGGTAATCTGGATTCGAAACGAGACTGGGGATTCGCAGGCGATTATGTCCGGGGTATGTGGCTCATCTTGCAGCAGTCCGTACCAGAGGACTTCGTATTGGCGACCGGGAAGACTCATAGCGTCCGCGACCTTCTGGAAGTAGCGTTCGATGCGGCAGGACTGGATTGGCAGAAGTATGTCGAGATCGATCCCAAGCTGATTCGCCCCGCGGAGGTGGATTCCCTTTGTGGCAATGCAACAAAATCGCACGACAAACTGGGATGGAAACCTCGGGTTAGCTTCGAAGAACTGATTAAAATGATGGTCGAAGCCGACCTAAACACGATACGAAAGAGCGACAATCTCGCCGGCGCAGCCCTAGCTCGCCCTGACCGGTCGTGACGCTTCCAACAAATTGGGGCGGTTTCGCTTCGAGCGGGCGAAAGGGACGTTGCTGAAGCTCAGGATGAGTACGTTCTTCCCTTCCGCGGCGCACTATATTCGACTGGCTCTGGGCAAGGGCCAGGTCAACAGCGACGACCAGCGTCGCTACGTGCAGATTGTGCGGGGCATGTCCAGTGGGCTCGTGGCAAGAGGCATAGCTTTCGTTGTAAGTTTTTTTTCCGTCCCACTGACGGTTCGATATCTGGGAGGAGAGCGGTACGGAGCGTGGGTGACGATCAGCACAGCAATGGCCTGGATTGCACTGGCCGACTTTGGGCTGAGCAGCAGCCTTACGAATGCGGTCTCTGAAGGGTACGCCAGCGACAATCACGAACTGGCAGGCGATTACGTTGCAGCTGCATTTTGGTCACTGGCAGCGGTCGCACTTCTGTTGTCCGCATTGTTCTTCCCGTTATGGCGAATCGTGCCATGGCAGCGGGTTTTCAACGTGGAATCACTGCAAGCACGCGCCGAAATAGGCCCAGCGGTCGCAATCGCGTTCGCAGTATTTGTATTGAATTTTCCCTTCTCGATCATCGCCAAGATTTACGGAGCATATCAGGAGGTCACGCAGGCAAACATCTGGAACACGGCGGGCAACGTTCTCAGTCTTGCTGCGCTTGTGGTGGCGACACAGCTTAAAGGCGGGCTCGCAGCGCTGGTAATTGCGGTATCGGGCTCGGTGCTATTTATCAATGTCATCAGCGCGGGTTGGTTATTTGGCTGGTCGAAGCCTTGGCTTTTTCCGAATCCGGTGCGGGTAAGCTGGTCCGCCGTTAAAAAACTGACATCGCTCGGCGGAATGTTTTTCCTGATTCAGATGGCGGCGCTTGTGCTGTTTCAGACGGACAACCTGATTATTGCCCACTATCTGGGCGCTGCTGCCGTGACGCCTTACAGCGTGACCTGGAGATTGTTTACCTATACCATAATTTTCCAGATTCTCGCGGGGCCGTCGTATTGGCCGGCTTATGCGGAGGCCTTCGCTCGTGGCGACAAGGCGTGGGTGCGGAGGAGCTTTCCCACAAATTTCAAAATTACAGTTGCTTCGACCTTGGCACTCGCGCTTCCCCTCGTCTTTTTTGGACAATGGATCATCAGGAAATGGGCCGGGAGTGTGGCCGTCCCTTCCTCCAGCCTTCTGCTTTGGATGGGAGTCTGGAGCGTTATTTACGGTGCAATGAGCTCTCAATCTTGCCTGCTGGCGAGCGCAGGTAGAATTAAGGTGCAGGCGATTTACTCGAGCGTGGCGGCGGCAGTGAACCTTATTCTTTCGATCATCCTTGTGAAAAGATTGGGACTAACCGGAGTGATCATGGGAACAATAGGTGCTTTCCTCATCTGTGTAGTCGTGCCGCAGACTATCGAGATCAAGCTTAGCGTTCGAGACTGAATCCACAAGCACACTCAAACATCGCGGAGGAAAATAGTTTCGTGAGGACGGGGCTAGTGCGTCGCTTAGGGGCCGGTCTTACCAGGCAAGTGCAAAGTTCGGCCGATAGCTCCCTCCTGCTGCTCGGGCGAATGGCCAGCTGGCAAATCCGTTCGATAAAGGCCGTACCTTCCCTCGATAAGGTCGAATTCACGGTCTTTTCCCAGTGGGGAGAAGATGGGATCGTCGACTGGCTAGTTGAGCGGGCGGGGATTCCCGCATCCCTGCATACCTTTGTCGAATTCGGGGTCGAGTCTTATGCAGAAGCGAATACTCGATTTCTATTGCAGAACCGCAACTGGCGTGGGCTTGTCATGGACGGAAGCCCGGCACAAATCGATCTCCTTCAAAAAAGAGACGGGGCTTTATACCACCGGTACGACTTGACCGCCAAATCGGCGTTTGTAACCCGCGAAAACATCAACGAGCTGCTGACCGAATCGGGCTTTTCCGGAGAGATTGGGCTGTTGAGCATCGACATCGACGGAAACGATTATTGGGTCTGGGAAGCAATCAGTGTGGTTCGACCGGTTATCTGCATTTGTGAGTACAACGCTGTCTTCGGGGATGTGTGGCCAATCTCAATTCCCTACAAGCAGCAATTCGTTCGCACTCGACCCGAATACAGCAACCTCTACTTCGGTGCCTCAATTGTCGCTCTACAACACCTGGCCATCCGAAAGGGTTACCGCTTTCTGGGCACAAACTCGGAGGGGGTGAATGCGTTCTTTATCCGGGAAGATTACTCATCGCGGTTTGATTCCTTGCTGCAAAGCCCCCTTGCTCAACCATCTAGGCTTCGCGAGTCGCGTGATCGGCTGGGCAAGCTGTCTTATGTTCGCGGACTTCAACGCGCTGCTTTGATTGCGAGTCTTCCGGTAGTTAACACAGATACCATGGAAGAGACGAGCTTTGGAACTTTGAAGCCGCTATACAGTGACATTTGGACGGGGATCATCGCGTCGGGATCGACCGAAGCGGCTGCGACAACGGGTCGTTCTCGATGAGAATCGCGGTTTGGCACAACCTGCCGAGCGGTGGCGGCAAGAGGGCGCTTTACGACCACGTCCGTGGCCTGGCTGCCCGGGGACACGAACTGGAAGCTTGGTGTCCGCCTACGGCTGATCGTTCGTACTTACCACTGCGCGAAATTATCTCTGAGCATGTCGTGCCTTTGCATCCCGGACCAAATGCGTGGTTCGATCCCGCTTCATTGGGAATTCTGGGTCGTCTTCGCTGGAACCCCTGGGCTAAGCTGCGGTCAATGGAGCGGCATTCACGAGAGTGCGCCCGGCAGATGCACGCCAAGAAATTCGATCTGCTATTCGCCGCAAGCTGCATTTTGTACCAAACGCCTCCGATTGGGCGATTTGTCGGCATGCCAAGCGTTCTTTACCTGCAGGAGCCGAACCGGCGGCTATATGAAGCCCAGCCGGAACTGCTCTGGCCTGCTATCGACTGGACGGCAAGAGACTTGTTTTCTTTGTCCTTCTGGCGACGCGCCCTGGTGCGACGGAGACGGCTTCCCGGGATCAGAGCACTAGCGCGCGAAGAGCGCAAAAGTGCCCTGGCATTTGATCAAATCTTGGTAAATTCGCTCTTCTCCCGGGAGAGTGTTCTGCGCGCATTCGGAATCGACTCGAAAGTTTGCTATTTAGGAGTGGATACTGATCAGTTCGTGATTCAAAACAAGAATCGCGAATCCTTCGTGGTCTTCCTGGGAGCATTAGTACCTCCCAAAAACGTTTTGTTTCTAGTGGAGGCAGTGGCTAAAGTGTCGCCTTCACTTCGACCTCGGCTAGTGCTGATCGCAAACACCATCGACAGTGGCTATTGGAACTCTATTCAAAAGTTGGCGGAGCAAACTCAGGTAACGGTTGAACTCAAGCATCGGATAAGCGATGCAGAAATTGTGGATATCTTGAATCGGGCGCGAGTGATGCTCTATGCGTCGCGCCTAGAGCCTTTTGGCTATGCCCCTCTGGAAGCGAATGCGTGCGGAACCCCGGTCATCGCCGTCGCAGAAGGAGGTGTCCGAGAAACTATCCAAAACGGCGTGAACGGCATCCTTGTGGAGCACGAACCTCAGAGTATGGCGGCCGCCATTGAGCGGGTGATGCTCGATGACGAACTCCTTAGCCGCTTAAGTACGCAGGCACAAAAGGTGGCCCAAGAGATCTGGTCTTTGAAACCGTCCATCGACAGGCTGGAACAGAGGCTGCTAAGCCATTCCGTGGTCCCCCGAACGACCGGTACGAAATAGGGAGAACCGCTGCCGCAGTTCGAAGGTATGGGTGTCTGCATCAACACTTTAACCTTAAGCATCCGAGATTCTATGGGAAGTGGGGGGGCGGTCCGTTCGACCATTCAAGGACACTGCCTTGAGCAACGCTTCCTTCCAAAGATGCCGGTCGGGATGTCGAATCCAAAGACTTATGCTGTAACGCAAGAGCCAGATCCTGTAAAGCAACCGATCCAGAATATTTCCAGTCTGTTGGACAAAGCGACTTTGTGCTGAGAGAACATTGCGCTGACGCCAGGCGGGAACATGGCCCATTACAGCCTGCGATGCGTCGTGTTTAATTTCTGCACGTAATACATACATACGGTAACCCCGCACGAAAAGAGCATGGAACACGGCATGATCCAGGTAGTCGAGCCAATATTCTTGGGGAAAGCCCCCGATCGCTCGAAGCGCTGGAACTCTGAGAGCGGCTCCGGAATTGTAAGCACTTAGTCTTCCTTCCTGAAGGCCTACGATCTGCCTGCTTACAGCGTGATTTGACCTTCGGTATTGATGCCGAAGGTGGTCGACGAAATGCGCCAAGGGGGAATATATCTTGCCATCGACCAAAAGCTTAGGAACGATTGCGCCCACTTGTGGTTGCAGACGCAGTGTCTTCGCGCAGGCAATCAATTCGGTGAGAAAACCGTAGGTTACGGGCGTATCTTGATCAAGCAGCAGAAGCCATTCATGTTGATTCTCGCATGCTTTGCCAAGGGCGAAGTTGTAGGCAGTTGCCAGACCGAGATTTGTTGGGTCATGTTTATAGAGAACCGAAACCGGGAAATTCGCCGCTACTTCACAATCTTGGTGTTGGGGAGAATTGTCATAGATGATCACCGAAAAGCTCTTCTCAAGACCCGGATTCGCCTTCAGTATCTGGACGAGAGAACAAACTGATTCACTCTGAGATGGTACTCGTTTGTGAAGAACAATCACGGCAAGCACTGGAATATGCGATTGCGGGTGAGGATCGGGCGCCATGTTTGGAAACTGGATATCCAACCGAAAACCAATTGCACCTTACGCCAGCATATTAACTGGGAAAATTACATGCAAGATCCTTACCCCAATCGCGCCAGAATGCAGATGTGAGGCGATAGAAGTTCAAGGGACAGAACGTCGAAACCGACTCTGCACAACAATTCGCGACTGTTACGCTCGTCAAAGACATGATGGTGTAAACATCGATTCGAAAGATTATTTAAAGAGCGTTTACGAAAGTCGTCTTTTGAGCCAGCCGGGAGGTCTTTTCTGAGGTCGTGCTTTTCCAGTATTTCGGCCAGGTGAGTGAGATCGTCCTCGCCGACGTCTTGCTCAAAATCGTCGAATAGATGATCTACGCTAGTCGGTTGCCTCCTGTGATCGAAAGTGTCTCGATAGTAAGGCAGTACGAGAACTAGAGCTCCGTCTGGTTTCAAAACCCGCATCCACTCTTTCAGGGCCTTGATCGGATTCGCGAAATGTTCAAGATTGTGGGAGGACAGCACGAAGTCATAACTCGCATCAGCTATACAATTTAAGGCTGATCCCTCACAGAAGAAGGTCGAGCCAGCCGCTTTTTCAGGATGAAAAACGAAAATCTCGCCGTGTTTTGCCCAGACAGTCGCACTGGAAAAGTCGCAGTTGTCCACCCTTTCGGCTTCTTCATAAATGGGTATCGCATTGCCTTCCCTGAAAACATCGCTCGGGCCCCCAATTTCCAATCCTTTTTTTCCCTGAATGGACGGCAAATACAACTCAAAGGTCTTAAGATGTCCTTCTCGTGTCAACTTAAGGAGTCTGTCGAAACGTCGCAAACACCGTTGGTAGATGGAGCGCATTTTTTCACGTTGCATGCAGTCCGGCACGCTTGTCAAGGATGATTCGAGCCATTCGAAGGTAATTTTGGCTGATATCCTTCACGGAAGAGAATATCCCAGAAGAGCTTCTGTCGTTTTGCCTTCGCATTTTGGATCTCTACTCACGAAATGATCTTGGAGAGGAACTTGACCATCACTGCAGCGGTACAGCGCTACCAAGTTGAGTCCGGAAACAGGTTGCGAATATCCGTACCCCTCCTTGCCGAGAATTCGCTGACCTTCGCAATCAATATCAAGCGACACAAAGTAATCTTTTTGTCCTCTTTTGCAACTATAGAACGACACCGTCGCGGCGTGGAGGGGCTGTGCATAAAGGTGGCCGAGAAGCTCCTGCAATTGGAAGCCAGCGATTGGACTAATCCAACCCGTAGTAACTTCATACGTACTTCCATTGAAATACCGGTTGAGAGCAACCTTTGGATCGACACTCGGGACCCACTCCATCGGCATCAGGACCCAGGAGCCAGGTAACGCGGACTCCGCCGCCTCAACCGGAGTTGCTTCCCAGCTTGGCTGCGGGTAAGAGACGGAAGTGTACATTTGGATTGCGGGATAGGATGCCAGATTAACATTTCCATAAGAGTCGCGCACAAAACCGGGGATGAAGTTGGATTCGAAACCAGTCGCATTCGTGTCCATAATGGCGAGCTGCTGCCATGGTGAGGATCCTGTCAAGAGCGCCTTCTGCCGGATCTTGTAAAGCTCAATCCCATACTGTCCCTGCTCGGCGATCCCGCCAGTAGTCGAAATCGGTCGCCACGGGCGATTGAAAACAGCGTACCATTCTCCGGTCTTCGGATCATAGGCCATGTCCCCCCAAAGGGGTTGCGGATCGTCCGGATCCAATCCGTCGGACGTCAACGTCCCTTGCACCGTGAAGTGCACCCCGTCGCTTGAAACCGCCGCCACGTGATGTGTGGTTGGACTGTCGTCTTCGTAAAACATCTGGATGGCAGCCTTATGATCGGCATTGTAAAGAGATGGCTGGCCAACTCCGTATCCGACCGGAGAGTTGGAGTGGATAACCGGTTGCGGATACTTCTCCCAGGCGACGCCATCGTTGGAAAAAGCTACACCAATGTTGTTATTGACTCCATTTGCCGTGGCCACGTAGTACATCGCATAGGTGTAGTTTTTTTTATCGCCAAGAGGATTATCGAAGACGCCGCCAATTACCTTCGGATTACAAATAAAAAAAGAGTCCCATGCCCCAGGAGTTTCGGCCAGCACTAATACCGGATCGGAGGATTCATGGGTCGACATATTAATCGATTCGTAATAGATCGAATCCGTATTCTGAGACGTGTCGCTCGGGTTCACTCCCTGACTACACCACCAGACCTGCCGTGTATTTCCATTCTGAATCACTGAGGGCGAATAGTTATACTGCCCGGCAGCAAGCGCTCCCTGGGGAAGCGAACGGGACGAACAATCGGTGGTAATTACTACCATACTTAACATACCGAGAATACCGACCGCATTCAAAACCCGGTTCATGAAAATGTTCATGTTGGTGCCATCTCCTACTCATTGAATTCGAGGCGACTATGTCGCGGCTAGTAGCTGCTCACGATTTCCCAACGTCCAATACGGTTCAGTTCGGGACTCGGGATCGTCCATTGTCAACAGCCATCTGTTCGGTTCTGCGGCGCTTCTCAACTGGGGACTACACTGGGAACCACGTTGAAAAACGCCGAGCAGTAAATGAACTCCTCACCGGCGCCCAGTTTATCATCTGTCGCGTTTCGTTGTCAGCGTGTGCACCATTGCTAAACTCGGTCCACTTTTTTCCCCGAATGTGCGGCAAATACAACTCTTAAGCTGGCCCTCGGGTGTCACTTTAAGGAGCCTGTCCAAGCGCTGCCAGCACCCTTGGGGTGGGCGACTTTAAAGTTAGCCAAGCGCCCGGCGGGATTCCCAATAATCCTCGAATCTGCCACTCAGTTCACAACAGCGGAGGGCGATGATGGTATTGGCACCGCGCACCGTCCAGAACATTCCAGACCGCTTCAGCCGTCCCAACACAGTTTTACAGCCTGCCTCAATGACTCCAGAGCCCACGAATAGCCCCTGTTCTCGAAACTCGGGATAGCGCATACGTTCTTTATTGGTTTCGAAGTAGTTGATTTCCGCGCCGATCTCTTCTGCCAGATCGGGATGAGCAGCTGCCGCTGCCCGCAGGAAACGGATTAACGCCTCAATTTTCCCGTCGTCTAGCTTGTCTTTCCTCACCATCGCCCAACGCCTCTGGGCGGGCGAATCGTGGGGATAGATTTTGGCCGATAAATCCCAGAGGTGCTGGCGGGCGTGATAGAGATCAACGATTTGGACGGCACCTGGAAAGTGC